>Ga0209542_10002052_pt1 | contig 46111 bp, 42 predicted proteins | sample RifCSPhighO2_01_FD_184028 | JGI IMG/M metagenome (GOLD analysis project Ga0209542, IMG submission 184028) | Soil microbial communities from Rifle, Colorado - Rifle CSP2_plank highO2_0.1 (SPAdes) (version 2) | ecosystem: Environmental > Terrestrial > Deep subsurface > Rock core/Sediment ...
TCTTGCAACCACAGAATCATTGAGGTTTTCTGAAACACTGAGGTTCTGTACTTCATCTTTACTTTGCGTCTTGGTGGTTGTTTCAACGGCGTTTGACGCGGCAGGATTTTATAACGTCTACGGCTTTGATAAATACCGATTCACGCGGGAGGGGATAGGGGAATATAAAGGCAAGACGCTTTACATTTTACCGCCAAAAGACGTACCCAAAACGGCAAATGTAAAGGAGACGATTCAGTTGCTCAATGGAACACCAATACTTGTTGCCTTTGAATGATATGAAAAAACTGTTGTTTATACTCATTATCGCACTTGCAGCCTTTTTGCGGTTTTGGCAGCTCGGGAACGTTCCGATTTCGCCTGACTGGGATGAAACGGCGCTCGGCTACAATGCATATTCCATACTTAAAACGGGTCGGGATGAATACGGCACGTTTTTGCCAAAAACACTTCGTTCTTTTGACGATTACAAGCCACCGTTGTATGCATATCTTGCCATTCCCTCGATTGCGCTATTCGGCTTAAATACATGGGCAGTCAGAGTGCCGTCAGCAGTGATGGGGGTATTGGCTGTTATCGGGACATATTATTTGGTTATTGAGCTATTTAGAAAAAAAGATTTACTGCCATTACTCTCTTCATTATTGTTGGCAATTTCTCCCTGGCACTTGCAATTCTCTCGTATCGCATTTGAAGCAAACACTGGGGTGACTATAAATATTTGGGGACTGGTAGCATTTTTTCGCGGATTGAAGTCGCTTCCGTGGATGCTTTTCTCCGCTTTCCTTTTTGGATTGTCACTCTATGCCTACCACAGTGAACGGATCTTTGTGCCGCTATTACTTCTTATTGTCACCGTCGTGTGGCGGGAAGAACTTTTTCGGAATTGGAAAAAAGTAGTGCTTGCGATCCTCGTCGGTATGATCACCATTGCACCACTTATTCCTGTCATATTTGATAAAACATCGGTAACGCGGCTCAAAGGGACGAGTACGCTTTCGGATACGACCGGCCTTCTCATGCGCTCGGTCGCTAAATTAGACGATGATGTACGTGCCGGCAACGTTGTAGGTACCTTTTTGGAAAACCGGCGGTTCGTCTACGCTAAGACTATCCTCGATGGGTACCTAAGCCATTTTTCATTGCGGTGGTTATTTTTGACCGGGGACAATGACCGGCACCATGCACCGGATAACGGTTTACTGTATCTTTGGGAATTACCGTTTCTTCTCTGGGGGATCTATGCTGTTTGGAAAGGCAGCGGGAAAATAGCCACAGTCCTTCTTGGATGGTTGCTGATAGCTCCGATTGCCGCATCTCCGACGAGCGAAACACCGCATGCAATCCGTACGTTGGTAGTGCTTCCCGTATTACAGATTTTTACGGCGGTGGGAATGGTGAACGCTGTATCACGTATCACGTATCACGTATCACGAGTAAGAAATAAACAAAAATATATGCTTATGGGAGCAGCAGCTCTTTCTATACTTTTTGTGCTCATAAATATTTTCTATTACTTCCACATGTATTACAGTCACATGAATCACGAATATTCCCGATTTTGGCAGTACGGGTATGAGCAGGTAGTGCAGTATGCCGAGGCTAAGAAAAGTAGATACGAAAAAATTGTCGTATCGACGTCCCTCGAGCAACCCCATATGTTTTTCCTATTCTATACACGATATGATCCGGTAAAGTATCTTGCGAACGGAGGGACGGCATCAGGCGGGTTCGAGGAGGTGAAAAACAGGTTTGACACATACGAATTTCGCCCAATATCTAACTGGTGGAAAGAAATTCATGACGGAAGCATCTTGTATATCGGTTCTCCCAAGGAAATACCCGGTGATGTTTACACTATTAAATATCAAAACGGTGAAGATGCCATACGAATTTCAGAATAAAGCTATGGCAAAGCGTACGATAATTTTTCTCATACTCACCCTGGCATTATATTTGCGGCTGTATGACATTTCTCGTATACCACCAAGCCCTTCATTAGATGAAGTTTCCATAGGATATAACGCGTACTCCATGTTGCATACCGGCAAAGACGAGTACGGCAATGCATTTCCGATACTCCTTCGGGCATATGACGATTTCCGACCGGCACTCTACGCCTATCTTGTCGTGCCGTTTGTGTGGATGCTGGGTTTGACACCGATTGCGGTCCGGCTGCCGTCAGTTTTATTGGGGGTACTGGTTGTATACGTGACGTATCGGATCGGGCGGATGATCGGGTTCAAATATTTCGGTGACGATGGGATAGGGCGATTTAGCGCACTTATTCTTGCAATTTCTCCCTGGCATATCTATATATCTAGGCTCGGTCATGAGGTGAACGCCGGTCTGGCGTTTATGACATTGGGCGTGTACTTCTTTTTATCTTTTGTCATTGATAAAAAACATTCACATATCATCTGGTCTGCTGTATGGTTTGCTCTGTCCCTGCATGGATATCAGAGCCAGAAAATTATCGCGCCCTTACTGCTTTTCGTTGGAGCAATGTTGTATCGCCACGAACTCGCCGCTAAGATCCGGTTTACACTCACCGCCGTGATAATCGGATGCATTATTGCATTGCCTGCAATGTTGGCAACACTGGGGCCTGAAGGACTCGTTCGATACCGTGCTACAAGCGCTTTTGACCCACACGCATCCAAACTCGAAAACGTAGTGGTTGCGGCAAAAAATTATGCTTCCCATTTTTCTCCTTTATGGTTGTTTACGGGTTATGACCGCGAAGCTCACAAAACTCCGGGTATGGGGCTTTTGTACTTATGGGAAGTACCACTTCTTGTATTGGGACTTTGGGTGTTTTGGCGCTCCGCGATGCCTAAGAAGCTGAAAATATTTTTTATGGTTTGGCTTCTGTCATCGCCCATCCCCGCCGCTATCACCACCCAAGCCCCGCATGCCATGCGCTCATTTACGTTTATACCTCCGTTGCAGCTTTTATCTGCAATGGGGTTAGGACATATGCTTATAGGTATTCGGGGAAGAGGGCGAGTTATTGCCGGGCTTTGTTTCGGCTTGATCGTCGCCGTCACGTTCGGAAAATTTATATTTGCGTATGAGGATCGATTTCCGAAAGAACAGTCGGATTCGTTCCAGTATGCAATCGGGCCGGCAATAGCGTATGCACTCGAGCATGAGAACGAATATCAAAAAATCGAGTTTTCTCATCAGGGAGCGCTGTATCAGTCGTACATGTTTTATTTATTTTATAGCCGATTGGACCCAAAGCAATACTTGGAGTCTGGTGGGACGAAGAGTGGAGGTTATGAAGCGACGCACTATATAGGGAAGTACGCGTTTGGGTTTATCCCGGAGAACGAGAACGATCTCAAACCGAAGACGCTTTATTTTTACGATGCAGGACGTGTGCCGCAAGGAGTTCGTCAGCTTGAGACATTTACAAATTTGGATGGGAAACCTTCAATTGTTGCTGGTACCTTATGAAACAAAGACTTCCATTAACGTTAGGCACGACAATATTTATTTTGGGAATATTTTGTATTGGTTTTTTTCTTCGGGCGCAGGAAACAATATCCGGAAATTTTTTGTTTCTTCTCGATAGCGGACGGGACATGATGGATGTGAAAAAAATCGTATTTGATCATAAGTTGACGCTCATCGGACCATATACAAGTCTCGGTGGTGTTTTCCAGGGACCGCTGTTTTACTATCTTCTCGCTATACCAACAGCTCTATTTGAGGGGAACCCATGGGGAAATATTTTTCTCATGCTGGTGTTGAGCATGCTTGTTTTAACCGTTGTTTTCTACGGTATGAACAAATATTTTGGATTTATACCAGCGGTTATAACGCTCGTATTATTTGCCTTCTCCCCTGAAGCGGTCGCCGCCGCCACCTATTTTTGGAATCCTCACCCTATGTGGATCATCCTCGTTATGTACATATTCTCGCTGTATGGCGCACTCAACAATAACTCACGAGCACAGCTCGTACTTTGGCCCATCATCGCGTCAAGTTTTCATTTTCAGATGGCATTCGGATTTTTTCTTTTTATCGCTACCTGGGTGTACATAGTATTGTTTCATCGAGGTATGTTTACAAAAAACAAAAATATGTGGTTTGGGTTATTGTTGGCAGGTCTATTTTTCTTGCCGCAGGTACTTTTCGAATTTCGGCATAATTTTCTTATGACGAGGTCCGTTATAGATGTTTTTCAGGGAAGCGCCCGGGGATTAATTACGTCGGGAGAACAAGGCGACGCCTTTTCCGTACTCGTGAATAATTACCGTACGTTACGGCATAATTTTATTTCTTCATTTATACACGAGAAACAGTTCCGATACATTCCCATGATCCTGTCACTATTTTCGATTGCAGCGTTATCGTACGGCGCGATATCGAAGAAGTTCTCAACCCATGAAAAGCGGTTTATGCATATGGCCGTTTCCATAATCATCATCATTTGGAGTTTAGGTCTTATATATCCGTACCCTTTGCGTTACTGGTTTTTGACCGGTTTCCAGTCGTTCTATTTGGTTCTTATGGGAATTATGCTTAGTAAACTCTATACAGTAGTTATAGGGAGATTGTCGCTGTTTATCGTATTTACACTTTTACTGTCGTATGCAATTTTTAGATTAAACGTTTTATATTTCAATCCTCCTGATGATGGCGGTTTTGCCAAAATTAAAGGTAAAATTCAAGCGATCGATTACATATACCAAGACGCGGAGGAACATAATTTTGGAGTCATGGTTTTTACACCCCCGGTATTAACCGATGCGTATGATTATCTCTTTTGGTGGCATGGAAGACGAAGATACGGATATATTCCATATAACGAGAAAAAGGGGACTGTATATTTACTCATTGAGCCGGATCCGGGAAACCCATGGAGCTATAATGGATGGTTAGAAACGGTTATAAAGACCGGGATCGTTGAATCAACGGAAACGTTGCCAAGCGGAATTATCATTCAAAAGAGACTTATGTGATTATGAAGAGCATACACGTATCTTGGATGTGGCTTATCGTACTTATTCTTGCACTGATGCCACTTTTGGATCTATTACATCCCGGTTTACCAGTAACGCATGATGGGCAAGATCATGTGGCGAGAATTGCTAATTTCTACCAGTCACTTTCTGAAGGAAACGTCGTTCCCCGCTGGGCGGCTAACCTGAACTGGGGGTACGGTCATCCGATCTTAATGTTTTTGTATCCGCTTCCCTCGTATATCGCGTCGTTGTTTCATGCGATAGGGTTTTCGTTTATTGACAGTACCAAACTGGTATTCGCTGTCTCGTATATCGCAAGCATTGTGACGATGTATCTTTGGATACGTGCTGCGTGGGGGAGTGTTGCCGGGTTCACTGCGGCGATTCTTTATGGGTTCGCGCCGTATAGATTTGTCGATCTTTATGTACGCGGTGCGATAGGCGAGCACGTGGCATTTATCTTCCCGCCGCTTATTTGTTACGCGTTGGTTCGAAAAAAATATTGGCTTATAACGCTTGGCACTACATTTCTAATACTTTCTCACAACGCGCTGAGCCTCGTATTTTTCCCATTTATTTTACTGTACGCATTTTATCTTGTTTCACAAGAAAAGAAGCAGCGGATAAGATTGACGGTTTTTAGCGCGCTGTCTATTATTTTTGGATTTATGCTTTCGGCTTTTTACTGGGTGCCGGCGTTTTTTGAAGGAAAATATACGCTTCGCGATATCGTGACTGCGGGAGAATTTTCCGACAGGTTTGTGCCGTGGCTCACCTTTTTTTACTCGCCTTGGAGTTATGGAGGAGGGGACCAACTTTCGAAGTGGTTAGGTGCGGGTCAGATTCTCGTCCTGATCATGAGTTTTGTGAGCGCTGAGCGTTATCGGCAATACAGGAGACTCCTTATCGTTTCCATATTTCTTCTATTTTTGGTTCTCTTTGCGATGACCAAGCAATCGTCGCCGCTTTGGGAAGTAGTAACACTGCTTCAGAAATTTCAGTTTCCCTGGCGCCTGCTTTCTGCCGTGACGTTTCTTCTGGCTTTCATCGGAGCGGTCGTCGCAGTTAGGACACCTGAGAGGCAGAGAACATGGGTTGCCATTGTCGTTTGTGTCGTCTCTGTCGTTTCCACTATTCTTATGTGGAGGGCAAGGGAATATAAAACATATCCGGGGTCATTCTTCACCGGTATTTATCACGGAACAACCGATACCGGAGAATCCAGCCCAATTTGGTCTGTTCGCTTCATGGAGAGTCGGCCGGAGCAGCTCGCCTTTCTCGTTCCGCCGATTGGTACAGTAACTCCCAGGAAAAGAACTACGACAGAGAGGGAGTACAGGGTCGAGGTAAGTACTCCGGTGCGTTTCATAGAAAACACGTTGTATTTTCCGGGGTGGCAGGTATTTATCAACGATACTCGCCTCCCACATGATCGGTTGATTTTTCAGGACCCCACATACCGAGGACTTATGACATTTGACCTTGAACAAGGTGAGTATAACGTGAGATTCGTATTTACAGACACGAAACTTCGAAAGATGTCTAACCTAATCAGTCTTGGAGCATTAGTAGTATTTCTCCTTACCATTGGTATACTTCTCAAACTCAGGTATGAATCAGTATAAACCCATCTAATCAGCTTTTTCTCCGCCAGCTGGCGGATGCAAACCTGAGTAAGATGGGTATACAATACGGATACTATGGCGAAAAAAGATGTCACATTGAGCGTTGCATTGGCAGTCTATAACGAGGCGAATAATATCGGACGATGTCTCATGTCTATTGCAGACATTGCCGATGAGATTGTGGTTGTGGACGGTGGTTCTAACGATGAAACGGTCGCTAGGGTTGAGGAATATACATCTCATATTCTTGTGACGGATAATCCACCGATATTTCACATCAACAAGCAAAAGGCGCTAGATATGGCAACGGGCGAATGGATATTGCAGTTAGACGCGGATGAGGTGGTGGATGAAGCGCTTAAAGAGGAAATCCGAATGACTATAGGTAAATCAAATGCTTGTGATGGGTACTATATTCCGAGAAGAAATTATTTTTTGGGAGATTGGCTCAGGAAGGGCGGGCAGTACCCTGACTACGTGATCCGGCTATTTCGAAACGGCAGGGGGCTATTTCCCCAAAAAAGCGTCCATGAACAGATAGAGATTGACGGCTCGGTAGGGTATCTAAGCCATCCTATGGATCACTACTCGTACACATCGGTTGCACAATATTGGAAGAAGGCCAACGCATACATCCGCCTCACCGCAAAAGAAGATCACATGTCTGCGCTTGGCTTCCTCTTCATAAAACCGTTGAGCACATTTTTCGCATTATTTATCCGTCACAAAGGAATTTTAGATGGATGGCGTGGGTTCCTGTTTGCCCTGTTTTCCGCATTGCATTTCCCCAAGGCATATTTCGTATGGCGTGGACGACGTTTGTAGTGATTGCCGTTTTCTTTTTGGTACCCATGTCCGTTCGGGCGGAATATGTGTTGCCGTACCCCTCCTATATGCCGGGGAACAAACTCTATCGCATCTCCCGTCTCATAGATCGGATCAAAAAGCCGTTCTACTTCGGCAATATCAGTTCAGTTAAATATCATCTTGGGTTATCGGATAAGTATTTGGTAGAGGCAAAGACTCTGTTTGAATACAAGCAATATTTGCTGGCGATCGATGCGCTTTCACGATCCGATACTGAATTTACCAAAGCACCGGCGTATATAAAACGTGCGAAATCAGAAAAAAAAGAAGTGCGAAATTTTGAAACTCAGCTCCAGGAAGCAGCCGAAGCACACCAACTGATTTTGAAAAATTTGCGGGAAGCAGTACCAGAACAGTTCTTGTGGACCCCGGAGAAAGAGAAATCAATCAATTTGCCACTTGAGGATTTGATAAACTCATCGATCACATTACGCTCGTATTAACCATATGAAAACAATGGGTGTTACAGCAATTCTGCTAGTCATCCTCTCATTCGGGTTTATCGATCCTAATTTACCTTATCTTCGAAACGCACTGACTTCAATCGTATACGGGAAGCCTGTGGTGGCTGCGGTTCTCTATATCGTCATACTTATCATGTTTTATGTTGGGTACACGCTGACGCTTCGTGCGTATGAGGATAAGCGGAAGAAACGTATGCCCCGATGGATCGTGGGAATCGTTTTCCTTCTTCTCCTTTCGTACCCGGCATTTTCGCATGACATATTCAATTATATTTTGACTGCCAAACTGACCTTTTTCTATCAGGAGAATCCGTATGTTGTGATGCCTATTGAAATCCTCAACGAACCGATGCTCGCATTTACCAGGGCGGCCAATAAACTAGCGCTCTACGGACCGACATGGATCATACTCACCGTGTTTCCATATCTGGCTGGGTTGAACAACGTTCTTGCTTCCATTTTTTCGTTTAAAATATTCGTCGCGGCATTTTATTCAGGTTTTACGTATCTTATATATCGGAAAACTAAAGACATCCGTCAGACTCTCTTTTTTGCACTCAATCCGTTAGTGCTTATTGAGACTTTGGTTTCAGGGCATAACGACATCGTCATGATGACACTTGCGATTGCTGGACTTATGCTTTGGGAGCGAAAGGATATGCGCTACAAAGCAACAGGGGTGGTCCTTTTTGTTTCCTCGATATTGGTCAAAGGAGCAACCATCGTTCTATTGCCACTTTTCTTTTTCCCGACCTGGAAATGGGAAAAGAAGGTGGTGTGGGGATATTGGCTTATGTTTCTTGTCTTTCTTTTGAGTCCGCTACGAGAAGAGATGTATCCATGGTACGCTGTTTGGTGGCTTGCATTTGCGGCGTTTATACCGGTAAAGAAAAATTCTGTTATCCACGGTTTCAGTTACTGGTTAACGTTTGGGTTGATGTTACGGTACGTTCCGTGGATTGCAACGCGCGAGTACGGTGGTATCACGCCATTAGTACGGGAAGTTGTGACGCTCGTTCCGGTAGGCATATATATTTTTATACATCATGTATGGCGGCGTTTTTCCTTGCGATAATTCCGGCAGTCTTTGCAGCGTTCCCTCTCTTTGGTAGTCGTTTCATCCCGACGCACGATGGGGAGTACCATATCATCCGATTTTGGCAGTTTTACAAGGGTCTTGCGTCGGGGAACTGGTTCCCCCGATGGGCTCCGGATCTCAATAACGGATACGGCATACCGCTCTTTACATTCAACTACCCGTTTCCCAATTATGTCGGAAGTTTGTTTCATGCATTGGGACTTTCGTTTGTCGATAGCGTCAAGTGGACGCTTGCGAGCGGCTACCTTCTGGCAATTGGTTTTTGTTTCTTTTGGCTCCGAAAGGTTTTCGGTACGAAACCCGCAACATACGGCACCATCGTCGGTGCGTTTGTTCCGTACTGGTTTGTGGATCTATATGTCCGAGGTTCAGTAGGCGAAATATGGGCGCTTGCCTGGGTGTTTGGGAGTCTGGCTGCAATTGCGTATGGTAATGGGATGTGGTTGACGATAACAGTGGGACTCCTCATCATAAGCCATAACATCCTCGCTCTTATCTTCGTTCCCGTACTCCTTATATATGTATTGCTTTATAAAAGAGCACTATGGATCTCTGTTTTGCTTGGGATTGGATCAGCATCATTTTTTTGGATTCCGGCTCTTTATGAGCAGCGGTTTATCACTGGGATCAGTCCGGTGAATGTCTTTGACCATTTTCCTGCGGTGTATCAGCTGCTCATTCCTTCCTGGGGTACGGAGTTCCGCGGGGCAACCGGCGGAGGAAACGAAATGTCGTATCAAATCGGTATCGTTCCGTTCGTAGTGTTACTTCTGGCATTGAGAGAAAAGAAATATCGCTTCTTTGTTCTCATTTCTTTATTCGCGGTTTATATGATGCTTCCATGGTCAATGTGGCTTTGGAAGCTATTACCTTTTACACATATGATCCAGTATCCCTGGCGGATTCTTTCCATCATTGTGATTGCAACACCTGTGCTGGCAGCACGCACAAAATTTGCATGGATTTTTGCAGTTCTTGCGGTGTTTTTTGCGTATGGATATATACGGCCGGTGACGTATGAACCAAGAAGTGACGCGTATTATCTGTCGCAGGAATCGTTTACGAAGGGAACGAACTCATTGGGAAATGCATTTCAGACTATTTGGATGAAACCGGGTACGGGAGTATACACTGCACCTGTGGCGTACTATCCAGGTTGGAAGGCGAGTATAGACGGAAAGATCGTGAACGTACTCCCAAGCGAAACCGGACTCCTTTCGTTTCCCGTACCGGAGGGAGACCATGATATTCGGACATGGTTAACCAATACATGGTGGCAGACGGCTGCTGGAATTATGAGCATCCTTTCGTTGTTTACGCTCCTGGTATCCTTTATACTCAAGAAGAGACAAACATAGCCATGAACATAGCTATAAATACATTGCCTCTTTCTACCGAGCACCGGATGCGGGGGACCGGTGTATATACGAAAAATCTTATCGATGCGTTACAAAAGTACGAAAAGAAACTGTCGTATACGTTCTTTACCCGAGTAACCGATATACCCAAAAACACGGATCTGGTGCATTACCCTTTTTTCGATCCATTCTTTCTTACGTTACCGTTCCCAAAACCATTTCCTACCGTCGTCACTGTTCACGATCTCATTCCTCTCGTGTTTCCTGATAAATTCCCCGCTGGCATCCGGGGGTCCCTCAAATGGCAACTTCAACGGGCATCGCTCGGACGAGCCGCTGCCGTGGTTACCGATTCCAACTGCAGCAAAAAAGATATTATGCGCATCATGGGAAAACCATCCTCTTGGGTGCATGTGGTGCCACTGGCTCCTTCTGTCCATTACTCCCGGGTAACCAACGAATCAGCGCTTTCGGATGCCAGGAAGCGCTATCAGCTTCCTGAACAATATGTCCTCTACGTGGGGGACGTGAACTGGAACAAAAATGTTTCCGGACTCATCAAGGCTTGGAAATACGTTCGGGAGAAGAGTCCTAAAGTTGATACCAAACTCGTGCTTATTGGATCTGCATTTACCAACTTTGAGATACCGGAAACCCGCGCAATAGTACATTTGATCGACATGCTCGGGGTTGGAAAAAGCATCGTCCGTCCCGGATTTGTGAGAAACGAAGATATGACTGCGGTGTATAGTGCTGCCTCTTGTGTCGTACTCCCATCGTGGTATGAAGGTTTTGGTTTTCCGGTGCTTGAGGCCTTTGAGTGTGGAGTGCCCGTGATTGCGTCCAACAGAGGAAGCGTACCGGAAATCGCCGGACCGGCCAAGATGATAGATCCCTCTCACCCGAATGATATCGGAAACGCAATAGTCGATATGCTCCGAATGTCCGAAAAAGAGCGATTGACTCTCGTCAAGAAGGGATTTGCTTGGGCAAAACAATTTAGCTGGCAAAGGGTTGCGCGGGAAACAACCGCCGTTTACGAAAGAATTACAGGAATATAGTCTTATGCGCACGCTTTCCATCATCATTCCAACATATAATGAGGCAAAGACTATAGATGCAGTACTTACTCGCGTTACCGAGTTTAAACTCAACGGGTATCAGAAACAAATTATCGTTGTGGATGACGGGTCGACAGACGCTACACCCGCAAAACTTACCAAATGGAAAAAGGTTGCAACAGTGATCCGATTACCCAAGAACCAGGGCAAGGGCACCGCAGTTTCGAGAGGTATCAAAGAAGCAATTGGCGACATTGTCATCATCCAGGATGCGGATTTGGAGTACAGCCCGTCTGATTATCCGACGATTTTGGCACCCTTTGAAAATTCTCGGGTCAACGTCGTTTATGGATCACGATTTTTGGGTCCGCATCTTTCTACTATGTTTGTTTATGCACTTGGCAATAAGTTCGTGACGTTGGTGACCAACATTCTTTATAACACCAACATCACGGATATGGAAACCGGGTACAAAGCGTTTCGAAGGTCCGCTATCGAGAAGCTCGATATACGCGCACGACGCTTTGATTTCGAACCGGAAGTCACCGCCAAATTACTCCGAAACGGCCACCAGATTTACGAAGTCCCCATTTCCTATTTTGGCCGAAAATTCTCGGAGGGCAAAAAGCTCACCTGGCGGGATGGTGTGGTTGCCCTCTGGACGCTTTGTAAATACCGTTTCTCACATTGATCATGAAGAAAAAGGTACTGGGATTTATTCGTCTTATAAGTGCTCATTCGGTGGTGCGAAACAGCATTGTCGTCATGGGCGGATCCATGGTAGCCAATGTACTTGCGTACCTCTATCACCTCATCGTTGGGAGGATTTTGGGTCCGCAAGGATACGGAGAATTGGCAGCACTGCTTTCGCTCTTTTATATCCTCAACGTTCCATCAACCGTGGTGCAAACCATCCTAACGAAGTTTTTTTCTATACTCAAGGCAACGGACAAGCTAGGCGAGGCCAAGTATCTTTTTTTCCGTTCCCTCTGGATGATACTGTCACTCTCGTTTATCGGATTGGGCGCGGTGGCACTGAGTGTTGACGCGGTAGCCGGTTTTCTCCATATAGAATCAAAGGCTAACTTCTACTGGCTGTATATCATTTTTGCGTTGTATTTTGTCGGCATGGTGCCACTAAGCTTTTTAGCAGCCTATCAACGATTCTTTGCACAGTCAGCACTTACGGCGCTTGGCATGAGCTTGCGGTTAGTGTTTGCGGTATTTGCGGCACCCTTTGGCGTGGCGTTGACTCTTATAAGCAACATACTTGCCAATATCATTACATTTATCGCATATCTAGTTCCACTCCGGTTTCTATTTAAAACCCAAGCACGCGTATTGACCTTGTCACGAAGCAGAACGATTGGATATAGTGTGCCGACCCTCGTCACAACGCTTGCCATCGCCGCTTTGTACAATCAGGATGTTTTGCTCGTGAAGCATTTTTTTTCTCCGACCCAAGCCGGCATATATTCTTCGTTGTCGGTGTTAGGGAAGGTCATATTTTACGCCTCGTCAGCTATTACCTTCGTTCTATTTCCTGTGATTTCTGAACGTAAAGAGTTAAAGCACGGACACACGCGATTGGTAGGTGCCGCGCTCCTTTTTGTAGCGGGGCTTTCTAGCATACTCACGCTTTTCTATTTTCTTTTCCCTACATTTGTGGTGCGGGTGCTTTACGGGTCATCATTTGACGAAGCAATTCCCTATGTAGGCTTATTTGGCGTGTTTATTTCATTGTTTACGCTCGATAACATACTGTTCTCTATTTGTTTGGCTATCGAGAAAGTCAAGGTTTGGATGATCGGGTTGACCGCGGCGATCGTGCAATTTGCACTGATCTGGACGTATCATACATCCCTCCAAACGGTCATTATCGCAAATTGCATCGTCGCGGGAGTGCTGCTTATCGCCCTTTTGGTATACTACGCGTATGCCAGGGAATCAGACTAAATTATTATCCATCATCATCCCCGTGTATCGACAAGCCCGATCGATACAAAAGAATTTGCGATCGGTTTTGGCCGAGCTGTCCCAACTTACCATCCCGTATGAAGTGATTGTGGTCATTGACGGGAACGTAGATGAGAGTATACGAGAGGCACAAAAAGTACATGATAAACACCTTTCAGTGATAGGCTACAGCACAAACCATGGGAAAGGATATGCCGTTCGTTTCGGTATGGCACAAAGCCGGGGAGACATCGTAGGCTTTTTGGATTCCGGAGGAGATATCAGTGCCGAAGGTTTATCCATGATCTTAGAGCATTTCCGCTGGTATAACGCAGATATTATCGTCGGAAGCAAGCGTCATCCGGTTTCCAAAGTGCATTATCCATGGCTTCGGCGGATGTTGTCTTTTGGGTATCAAATGCTTGTGAGAGTACTGTTTGGACTCAACATTCGCGATACACAGGTGGGCCTTAAGCTTTATCGCAGGGCGGTACTTGAGGATGTACTCCCAAGGTTACTCGTGAAACGCTTTGCTTTTGATATAGAAATCCTCGCCGTGGCATGGAGATTGGGATATCGAAGAATCTTTGAGGCGCCCATAGAGCTTGAATTTCGCGGTATGTCGACCATCACGACAAGTAGCTTCTGGATCGTGATTTATCGGATGTTGTGGGATACATTGGCAGTATTTTACCGACTCAGGATCGTCCACTATTATGATGACGTCAATAAACGCAAATGGAGATTTGATCCGGAACTGAACTTCAGAGTCAACATCGGTTAGAGCTATCCGTCATGAAGATCCTTCTACTGAACTGGAGAGACCCAATAAATCCTCGTTCCGGAGGAGCCGAATACGTGACGCTCGGTCATGCAAAGGCTTGGGTGAAAAAGGGCGATCAGGTGACGTGGCTTGCCGCTTCGTTTGAGGGAGGCAAGTCCCAAGAAGTTATTGATGACATAACATTCGTTCGAAGTGGAAACGCGTTCACCATTTTTCTATTCGCTGTTTTCTATTATCTCAAACACAAGAACGATATAGATATCATCGTCGATGAAACGCACGGCATACCGTTTTTCACCCCCCTCTACGCCCGAAAACCCATCGTGCTATTCATCCACGAAATCGCAGGGGGCATTTGGCCGGTTATGTACGGGCCATTCATGGGCTGGTTAGGCCGGCTTTTGGAACGATTGTACGTGTATGTGTATCGGAAGCAGATCATCTGGACCGATGCACCATCCATGGTAGATGAGTTGGTATCTCTGGGAGTTTCCCGCAATCGTTGTGTTGCCATCGCCTGTCCCATCGCAAATCGATCACTCCAGACGCGACCGGAGAAAAATAATTCCCCAACATTCATATTTGTGGGGAGGATCGTCCGGATGAAACGAGTCGAAGATGTACTTCAAGCATTTTCCATTATTCGTACATCCCGTGATGATTCAGGGCTTTGGATAGTCGGAACGGGAGACAGTGGATATAGTGCCAAATTAGCGGAACGTGCCCAGAATCTGGGAATATCAGACAGCGTGACGTGGTTTGGACATGTGTCAGACAAAAAGAAGCTCGAACTTCTTCGGGCGTCACATATTCTTCTCCACGCATCGGTCAAAGAAGGGTGGGGACTGGTGGTGCTTGAGGCGGCAAGCCAATGGACACCTTCGGTCGTATACAAGGTGGCCGGTCTGGTCGATACGGTAAGAGACGGAAGAACCGGTATCGTTGTATCCAGTTGTACTCCTAAAGATCTTGCAACACAGGCACTCACGCTGCTTTCGGATACAAAGCGATATCAGCGCATGCAACAGCTAGCGGCCGAGTTTAGCGATTCTTTTCGATGGGAAGATGCGACAAGAGAGAGCCGTAAGCTCATCCAACATGTATATGAATCGAGATCATAAACTGCCAACGATTTCTATCGTCATCGCAACGTATAATTCGATGCGGACGATAGAGGAATGTCTTTCGAGTATTTGTATTCAGGATTACCCGAAAGAAAAGATTGAAATTGTTGTCGCGGACGGAGGATCCACCGACGGAACGCTTGAGGTGGCGCAAAAATTCGGCGCTTCCGTTTATAAGATCGACACCGCCAAACAAAACGCCGAATATAACAAAAGCGTCGGCATATCCCATGCAAAACATGAACTAGTCGCAATGATCGATCATGACAACATTCTTCCGCATGCAACATGGTTTCGGCATATGGTTCGGCCATTTGTAGAGCAAAGAGAGGTAGTTGCGGCCGAGACACTGCGGTTTACCTACGACCCCCGTGGTGCACTGTTAGATCGGTATTTCGCACTATTTGGATCAGGTGATCCGATCGTATGGTATCTGGGGAAAACCGACCGGCTTTCGTATATGTTTGACCGATACACACTCGCAGGAAAGGTTATCAAACACCATCCCTATTATGTGGTTCGGTTCACTGAAAACAATATGCCGACGATCGGTGCCAACGGATTTCTCGTGCGACGCACGATCCTTATGAAATACGCGAACGTAAAGCCAGGCACATATTACGATATGGATATAAATATCGACCTGATCCGTCATGGATATGATACGTTTGCGTTTGTCCCTGACGGGATAGTACATAAAACCGGTTATGGGAGCATCTGGTATTACTTCACGCGTCGCATACTGTTCATGAGCCAGTACCATGTGGGAAAGCAAGGGAACCGCCGTTTCCATATGGTTTCCAAAGTCAATCTTTGGCGACTCGTTCTTTCAGTAGTGTTTTGTATCACCCTGGTCGTTCCGTTTCTTGAAGCTCTTCGCGGATGGATGAAGATCCGGGATCGCGCATGGTTTCTCCACCCTGTGATGGGTTTGGGTTTTGTCAGCATCTATACCTGGGTTATAATGAGACATTCACTTACGAACTATGGGCGGAAAATATTGGGAACATAGGCGGGTACTTATAACCGGGTCCGGAGGGTTTATCGGCAGCCGACTTCTGGAGTACTTCATAGGGAAAAAAGCACGTGTTCTGGGTTTGAACAGGAAGCCTACACGACGCGGTAGAGAGAAAAAAGTAGATGTGACCGACCGGAAAGCTGTGGCGGGGGCGATACAAGCATTTTCCCCTGATGTGTGCTTCCATCTGGCTAGCCGCGCTGTCGTAGAAGCCGGGCAATTGGAGCCGTACGAAACATTTCGGAACAACATCGTAAGCACCCTCAACGTGCTTGAGGCTTGCCGAAACGCCGGGGTTAGGCGCATCGTTATAGCATCAAGCGTCCATGTCTACGGAGATGCACCATTTCCCTATGTCGAAGATGAACCGGCAAGGCCATCCCGGCCCTATGAAACGAGTAAAACGTGTGCTGATTTGGTAGCACAGTCATATGCCGATACGTTCAAATTACCTGTGTTGATCCCGAGGTTTGTCAATATTTATGGCCCGGGGGATCATAACCTCACGCGTATCATACCCAAAACAATCACGTCGCTGCTTCGCGGTGAACCACCCACGCTTTGGGGAGGCAACTCGATGAGGGATTATCTTTATATAGGAGATGCACTCTCTGCATACGATATGTTAGCCAGAGTATCAGATCAGCAACTTGGAAAAAACAGGATATATAATTTTGCAGTTGGGAACCCGGTGAGTGCGAAAACCCTTATCGAGATGATCATCCGCCTCATGAACACGCATCAAAAAATTAAAAACATTCCGTCGGTTCGGGCAAACGAGCTTCTCCGTCAGGATGTGAATTGGAACAAGGCTCGACGCATACTCGGTTGGACCCCGAAAACCGATTTGTCTACAGGGCTTCTCGCAACCATCGCATGGTTTGAAAACGAACATAGTCAAAGGAGGTAGGTATTCCTATGATTCCGCTCATCAAATCAACATTTTATCGGGAAAAAGACACCAAAAAGAAATTATGCGCATTTATCCTCAAGGCAGATAAGCTAAGCATCGGGCAGCAGTGTTTCCTTTTTGAAAAAAAATTTGCAGCATACCAGGGGCGCAAACATTGCGTGTTGGTCAATAGCGGAAGTTCTGCCAATCTCGCATTGATACAAGCACTTCTCAATATGGGAAGACTCAAAAAAGGTGACGCGGTGGGATTTTCGGCCCTCACGTGGTCGACAAACGTCATGCCGCTTATCCAGTTGGGACTCAAACCCGTTCCTGTCGATGTCGAGCTTGGCACCCTCAATGTATCCAAAAGGACGCTTGCGGCAGCACTCAAAAAACAGTCCATCAAGATGTTGTTTCTCACAAACCTCCTGGGATTTTGCGACGATATCGATGCCATAGCATCGCTTTGCAGGAGCAAGAGCATTATGCTCACCGAGGATAATTGCGAATCCCTGGGATCGGTATATAAAGGAAAAAAGTTAGGAAATTGGGGGTATGGGTCTACATTTTCTTTTTATGTAGGGCACCACATGTCAACAGTCGAAGGTGGGGCGGTCCTTACCGATGATGACGATCTTGCCACCATGCTCCATCTCGTTCGGGCGCACGGGTGGGATAGGAATTTGACCCAAGACAAGCAGCTCATTTTGCGTTTGAAGCACAACGTCAATTCCACATTTTACTCCCGGTATACGTTCTATGATTTGGGATATAATCTCCGGGTTACGGACCTCCAGGGGTTCTTGGGCGTCAATCAGCTTCGGTATCTTCCGGAAATTATCCGAAAACGGGAAGAGAATTTCTTGTATATGGCAAACGCGATATACCAAAGAGCAGATCTCTATCATCCGGTGCGGTACGATCATTTGAGTACAGTCTCAAATTTTGCCGTTCCCATCATTTGCCGGTCGAGAAAGATACGGGATACGTTAGTCGCTGCTTGTGATGGTCGCGTGGAGATACGACCGGTGGTTGGCGGGGATATGACCGTACAGCCGTTTTTCCATAAATACGTAAAAAGCCGCGCGAAGGGAACGACCGTACATGCAGCTCTCGTTCACAACCAGGGATTGTATTTTGGTAACAATCCGGAATTAACCCGAAGCGAAATGAATACGATCATAAAGATATTTACCAGCGTATGAGTGCTTTTTGGAAACACAGAAACGTTTTAGTAACGGGTGGAACCGGATTTATCGGCAGTCACGTTGTCGAGAAACTGGTTGCTTTGGATGCCCGCGTGAGGGTACTTGACCGAATGCGCGGGGGGGACATCAAAAACATCGGGTACTTGAAAGACAAGGTTCGCTTTTTGCCAGGGGATTGCGCGAGATTCGAGGATGCAGAGAGGGCCTGTAACGGTCAGGATGTCGTTATCAACCTCGCAGCCAGGGTCGGTGGGATAGAATATAACCGTACGCATCAGGCTACCATGCTTGCCGATAATCTCGCTATTGCAGAAACGATGATAGAAGCAGCACGACAAAGCGGTGTCGAGCGATTTCTGGTGGTTTCCTCTGCATGCATATATCCTTCCGACGCCGTTATCCCAACACCTGAGTCTGAAGGATTCCGCGGAGAACCGGAGCCGACCAATGGCGGATACGGTTGGGCCAAACGCATAGCAGAAAAACTTGGGGATTATTATGCCCAACAGTACGGCATGAAGGTCGGTATAGTACGGCCCTATAACGCCTATGGTCCCCGCGATCACTTTGATCCGGCGAAATCACACGTGATACCGGCACTTATCAAACGGGTCGTGGATGGGGAAAACCCGCTTGTCGTGTGGGGGAGCGGCAAACAAACCCGCGCATTTTTATATGTAGAAGATTTCGCCGAAGGACTCATCCAAGCGATAGAAAAATATCCTGTAGCGGATCCAGTGAATCTCGGGACCAATGAAGAAGTTACGATAAAGGATTTGATTGAAATGATTGTACGCATAAGCGGTACATCCCCAAAGATTGTTTTCGATACCTCCAAACCTGACGGGAGTCCCCGAAGAAATAGTGATAACACCAAGGCAGCAGAGAAAATTGGTTTTCGAGCGAAAACGCCCCTACGGGACGGATTGAAAAAAACCATTGAGTGGTATCGTAATAATCTATGAAAATTAAAAAAGTATTAATTACCGGTTCTACAGGGCTTATCGGGAGTGAGGCAGTGAAATTTTTCTGCGACAAAGGATTTAACGTACATGGTGTTGATAACAACATGCGTAAATACTTTTTCGGACCGGACGGGGATACAGACTGGATGAAAAAAAAGCTGGTGAAAGACGAAAAACACTACACGCATCATGCAATCGACATCCGGGACGAAGTGAAAATCCGTGATCTATTCAAAAGTCAGCATTTCGATCTCATCATCCACACTGCCGCCCAACCATCCCATGACTGGGCTGCACGCGAACCTCTGACCGATTTTTCCATCAATGCGACCGGTACGCTTATATTGCTTGAACATCTCCGTTTGTACGCCAAGGACGCAACGTTTATCTTCACATCGACAAACAAAGTATACGGAGACACCCCGAATCGATTACCGCTCGTTGAGCAGGCGACCCGGTGGGAACTGCCCGGGACACATGCGTATTATCGTGGGATTGATGAGTCGATGAGCATAGACAATTCCACACACAGTATCTTCGGAGTGTCGAAAGCAGCTGCTGACCTTATGGTGCAGGAGTATGGTCGGTACTTTGGCCTCAACACTGTGGTATTTCGCGGAGGATGTCTCACCGGACCCGCGCATTCCGCGGCGAAACTTCACGGATTCTTAGCCTACTTAGTCAAGTGTGTTAAGGAACATAGACCCTACTCGATCATCGGCTATAAAGGCAAACAGGTACGCGACAACATCCATTCCCATGATCTTATTACCGCGTTTTACGAAGTGTATAAAAAACCGCGAAGCGGGCAAGTGTATAACATTGGAGGTTCCCGGCATTCCAACATATCCATCCTCGAGGCGATAAAAAAGATTGAAGGTATACTTGGGGTAAAGGCTAGAGTACATTACCAGGATGACGCTCGTATCGGCGATCATATCTGGTATATATCCGACGTTACCAAATTCCAAACCCATTATCCGTCCTGGCAATATACCTTTGACGGAGATGCTATTTTAGAGGACTTATGTCGGGCAACATGACAACATCAGATCATGTTGCGATAGTCACCCACGAGCACCTCCCGGGCGCCTCGCATATCCTTCGAGATTATTTGAATAAGAAAGGCATACTGGAACTTTCGTTTATCGCCCATCCGCTTCTTTATCGCGACAGAGGATCATACCGGCAGCTTTTTGTCCGCGGACGGCTCAATTCCCAAACGTCGCTTCATAGGTCATGGGCGTTGCCGATAGTATCGTATCCCATCGATATCATTCTGACTGTCCTATGGCTCTGGCGGGGAACCCCAAAAGAATGGTATATCGGCGTCGGGCCACTCAACGCGTGTGCAGGATTACTCCTAAAGGCTGTGGGCAGAGTAAAGAACGTGGTGTTTTATAGCATAGATTTTGTCCCCAAACGGTTTCAGAATCGGATAGTAAACGCGCTCTATCACGCGATGGAAACATACGCAGTGGCACATGCCGATATGTGTTGGGACGTGTCACCCCGTATACGCGAAGGCCGAATGCAATTTCTCCGCGTGAGAGAGTATCGACGTCGCATTGTACCTATCGGTATCGAGAGAAAATATATCGCAAGCGCTCGTACTCGGAGACGGCCATATCGCTTGGGTTTTGTCGGGCATTTACTCGAGAAACAGGGAGTGCAGCTTATTTTAGAGGCGTTACCTGTTATTTCCCGGAAGTTTCCGAAGACGGAACTGCTCATTATCGGCGGAGGCGAGTATAAGAGTGTACTCGAATGTCTTGCCCTACGTTTACATATTGCAAAACAGGTCACGTTTACGGATTGGGTAGCTGATCAACAAAAAGTAGCACGATTACTTTCAACCTGCGTCATAGGGCTAGCTCCGTATATTCCCGAGGGAGGAACTGAAACGAACTTCACCTACTGGGCGGACCCGACGAAACTCAAAACTTATCTTGCCGCGGGTCTTCCCGTGATTCTTACTGACGTACCGTATAATGCGAAAGAGCTAGAAGGCAAGCAATGTGCAACTATCATTCCGTATACGCCGGAGAAACTATCCAAAGCAGTCACGCAATTGTTTGGTGATCAACATCGTTTGAAAACAATGAGCAAACACGCACTTGCCTTTGCAAAAACTGTAACCTGGGATTCGATATTTCATAAAGCTACCACCCTCTAACGATATGAAACACAAGCTCTTATCGTATCTTCGTTGTCCTGTATGTAAAAAGGGACTGACGATTGGGACACGGCAACTCACATGTCGTGTATGCAGGAAAATATATCCCGTACAAAACGGTATCCCAATTCTTATAGACCTTTCTGCGCTACCGGTACATCTCCATCGGCAGATTGCCTATTTTGAGAAAGAGGATGAGTCCCGTCAAAAAGGTTTCATTCTTGAACCATGGCAGTGGCGATACGTCGAGAATTTTTTGAGCATCGGGAAGCCAAAGCCGGGAGGGCTGATCATCGATAACGCGACAGGGAGCGGGTATATCGCCATAGAACTCGCAAAGAGGGGATTTAGGATCATCGCAACGGATTTGACGGTTCAAGAATTGGCAACACTTAGGCGGGTCATAAAGAACCTCAAACTTGGAGACAGGATTCTCTTGGTCGGGGCTAGCAGCGAGTCATTACCGATCCGGTCCGGTGTTGCCGACGGCATGGTCGCCAACGCGATACTCGAACATCTGCCCAACGAGCGGGAAGCGATACAGGAAATGACGCGTGTCCTCAAGCCGCGTGCGCCTTTGATGCTTGCGATGCCGCTCGATTTGCGATACGTATGGCCGTTTCTTTGGCCGGTAAATATCGCGCATGACCGAAAGATTGGCCATTTACGCCGGTATACCAGAGGAAAAATTAGAGAACGTTTTCGTGATTTTTATGAGATCACCACGTATTACACGGGGAGTGTCATTAAAATATGTTGCATGGTGATGAAAATGATCACGAAGCGATCGTGGTGGGACGAGACCGGGGAACGGCTCGATGCACTGTTTTCGCATCATGCATATGGCGCGAGCAATATAGTATCTATACTCCAAAAAAAATGAGAAATACGTTTCGTTACGACACGATATTCATGTACGGGAGTCTCCAGAGTGTCGGTCACACGATGGAGTATTTTGTGAGGCATACAAGAAAGCTTGTCGTATTTATCGTTATGCCAAGAGTCAATGGAACAGAGAATCTCGTTCGGGTATACCATGAGGGCACGATGATCTCCGAGCGGCACGTTCCTTCTTCGCGCAATATATTACTGTATTATCTGCGATGGTGGTATCACCATAATCTCTTTCTTCTGACATTTTTTCACCGCCGTGAACGGGTACTCGTTTTTACCGGTCATCCGATCGCACTGTTTGGGATGAGTATTATAAAACTGATACGTCGGGTAACGTATGCCTATTGGATCGGTGATTATTACCCACCGGTCAACGTATCGCTCATACTTTTTGAAAAACTCAAAAAATACTATCATGATCGGGTGTCTTGTACATTCTATTTGAGTGATTTGATCAATGAGAAATTGAACGGATCGGTACGGAAGACTCATGAGCATCGAACCGTCATGTGGGGTATAGAAATGCCCAAAAAGCGGGCTACGTTACCAAGGATCCGAATGACGAAGCTTCTGTTTGTCGGGGTTGTCCGACCCGGACAGGGACTCGAGGAAGTATTTGAATATCTTTCCCGCGATAAAACAGTCTGTCTTTCGGTTATCGGTGTGTGTGAGAGCACGTATTATGCGCTGCTTCAACGCCTGATAAAAAAACTTAGTATTCAAGATCAAATATTCTTTCCGAATACATTTTACTCAGACACCAAGCTACGCACGATCGCCAAGGATCACCATATCGGTATAGCACTCTATGATGAAAGTCCCAAAAGCGCAAGCTTTTACACAGATCCCGGGAAGGTCAAGACCTATGTAGAGATGGGACTGCCAGTTGTCATGACCAAAACGTCAGCAATCGCGCCGTACGTCCGTCGATTCGGTTGCGGTGAGACAGTCTCATCGACGGCAGAGCTTCCTCGGGTCCTTGATACTATGAAACGACAATACGAGCGGTATCAGGACGGACTCGTTGCATTTTCGCGGTATTTTGCGTATGAATCGTATTATAGAAACGCGTTTGTCGCATTTGAGGAGGTGAGTTGAGCATGGATGAGCACTATATTTGTACCGGTACGTGTGCGGCAGTCATTACGAAAAAGCAATACGACGAGGGGTTAAAAGTGTGCGGCGCACCACAGGGTTGCACGATGAAAGGGCATGCGTTTCGTGCATGTGATCACTGCCCACACTGTGATACGCATGTCGCCCGGGGGCAACAGCACGATTGTCCGGCTAAACCCCGATGAAACTACCATCGGTTACTGTCATCGTAACGTCTTTTAACGCTTCCTCGGTGCTCGGCCGGGCGCTTACGAGTCTGTATCGGCAAACGTACCCGATACGCGAAATTCTCATCATAGACAACCACTCGACCGACGGATCGGGGGCAGTTGCAAAGGCGTTTTCGCGAAGACACCGCAAAGTACCTATGCGGGTTATCATGCGGGATCAAACGTATGGGCTTTCGGATAGTTATAATTTGGGAGCTCGTCTTTCCAAAACGACCCATATTGTCACTATGCATGCGGATGGAATCTTGCCGACAAAATACGAATTAGCACACATCATGCAGTCATTTGTCGATCATCCCAAAGCGGTTGCAGCGGGTCCCCAGTTGGTTCACCGCATGAAGGAATGGCAACAGTACCCATTTTGGCAGAAATGCCTTTTTGCGACATCGGTTGGCCGTACTATTTCTTCCGGTAACGGAAAATTCGATGGGTACCACCGCGGCGCATTTTTACAGATCGGCGGATATGATACCAAACACTTCCGAAACACGCTCGGAGCGGAAGACGCAGATATGTATATCCGCTTACGAAGATTGGGAGAAGTGGTAGATTCCGGCGCTCGGGTGATTCATGCGCATCCGGTTGAAAAACAGTATACATTGTGGAATTGGGTTGCCCGGAGAAAGTTTTTGGCAATGTCATACGGCAGATACCTTCAGCTTCATGTGCATGATACGACGCACCCGCCGTACGGATTGTATCTTAGATCGCTTTTCCCCCTCATAACTCTTTTGGGTGTGGTCCACCCCGTCTTTTTCGTACCCATACTTGTCTACCCCTTTTTCTATATGCCGGTGATGTTTCGATCATCCTCAACTCTTAGAGACCCAAGAATCATACTTTTGCCTTTCATCCTCATGTTCTTGCTTTTTTATGAGACGTATTTCATGCTCTATAGTTTTTGGTTTTTGAAGGAGCGGCAGGTATAATAGGGGAGGATTATGAAAACCATCATTCTCTCGGGGGGTTTAGGGTACCGGCTCAAAGAGGAAACCGAGTTTAAACCCAAGCCTATGGTACTCATCGGCGGGAAGCCCATGCTCTGGCATATCATGAAAATATATGCACACCACGGGTATAACGAATTTATCGTCGCGTTAGGATACAAGGGTGATTATATAAAGGATTATTTCCTGAATCAGAAGTATTTCCAGCACGACTTCACGCTTCACACTAAATCAGGAGTGACCAACATTCACCGGGAGAAAACTGACGGAAGGCATATAGACGATTTCAAAATCACCTTTGTCGACACGGGACTTGATACGTTACCCGGCGAGAGAATACTTCGGGTGAAAGACTATATCACTCAGGGTGAAGATTTCATGGTGACCTATGGAGACGGTGTGGGAAACATGGATATACCTAAACTTGTCGCATTTCATAAAAAGATGAAAACGATCGGCACGATAAGCGGTGTACATCCAAGGAGTAAATACGGGTTGATTAAAGTAAGTACGACGCGGTCAATCTTTGAATTTAGCGAAAAGCCGGTACTCAAAGATTGGATTAACGGTGGATTCATGGTGTTCAAATATAATTTTTTTGATTATCTTCGACCAAATGAGACGGAACACCCCGCACTTCGGCGGCTTGCCCGGGATAGCCAGCTTTCAATGTACCGGCATGATGGATTCTGGCACTGCATGGATACGTATGCGGATGTAGAGCACTTAAACGCGTTTTGGCAGAGCAATCCGCCATGGAAAATATGGAAGGACTAAAAAGTAAACGGATATTGGTGACCGGCGGAACCGGTTTTGTCGGCAGCCACCTGGTAGAAGAACTTCTCCGGAGGGGTGCGACGGTTGTTGTAACGAGCCGAAGTCACGACCCCGCATCGTATTTCGCGACCAGAAAATTAGCAAACCGGGCGATTCTTGCCGGTTGCGAGCTCAAAGATTCCATGCGCGTTTTTGATGTGGTAACGCGGTACGAAATAGAATATATTTTTCACCTCGGTGCACAGGCGATCGTCACGACCTCATATGCCAATCCTTTGGAGGCGATTGCAACCAACGTCATGGGGACGGTCAATGTGCTTGAGGCGGCAAGGCGTTACCCAGGCGTTTACGGAGTCATCGTCGCATCGAGCGATAAAGCGTACGGGAAAAGCGCTAAGCCCTACGTGGAGAGCGATCCGCTCCGCGGGGATCATCCGTATGAAGTGTCGAAATCCTCCGCCGACCTCATAGCCATCTCATACTATAAAACTTACAAAACCCCTGTAGTCGTGACAAGGTTTGGGAATATTTATGGAGAAGGAGACTTAAACTTCAACCGCATTATCCCGGGAATCATGAAATCTATCATTACCGGAGAGACGCTTAACATCCGAAGCGACGGCACCTTTGTCCGCGATTATGTCTATGTAGGCGATGTAGTAGAGGGATACATGAAGCTTTTAGAAAACCTTCCCAAGGCAAAAGGCGAGGCGTTTAATTTTTCCTCCACGGAGAAACATTCGGTACTCGAGCTTATTCGCATCGTCGAAAAAACGCTCAAAGTCAAGGTTCCCTACCGGATTGTCAACAATCAAAAGAACGAAATTCCGTATCAGACGCTTGAGTTTGGCAAAGCGAAAAAGTTCTTGGGGTTTGCGCCGCACTTTACACTCAGATCAACCTTACCGGCATTGTTCTCCTGGTATAAGGAGGTTCTATGAACGTGCTCATTCTATGCGGCGGCAGAGGTATTCGGCTGTTGAACGAATCAACGTACATACCCAAAGGCATGGTGCGCTTGGGTCACCGGCCAATACTTTGGCACATCATGAAACGGTTTGCTCTTGCAGGACATACGGATTTTATCCTGGCGCTAGGAAGCGGAGGCGAGAGAATACGGGATTATTTTTTAAACTATGATCACTATGCGAGCGACATCCGTATGACAACCGGCGCGGGTAACGTCGAGATGCTGACGAAAAATCAGGAAGAGAAGTGGCGTATTACCTTGGTCGATACAGGAGAAGACGCAAATTCCGGAGCCAGGATCCACCGATGTAAGGAATACGTGAAAGGGGATGACTTTTTCGTGACATATGCAGATACGCTTGGGGATGTCGACATTGTCAAGCTCGTCAAATTCCACAAAAGTCAGAAAAAGACGCTGACCATGACAGGTGTAGTGCCCCAGTATCGGGAAGGAGAATTTTTGGTGACGGATAACCTCGCGGTTGGGGCTTATGATGCAAAAAAGGATACAGAGAAAAGGAAGCAGCGTCTCGTTAACGGCGGATATATGGTTGCCAATGCGCGTTTATTTTTGCTGCTTACCGCATTTAGCGAGTGCCGATTGGAGTCAGAAGTTTTTGCGAAGCTCATTGATACGAAACAGCTCGCCGTTTATCCTCATCATGGTTTCTGGCGGTGGCTCGACACAGATCGCGATTATCGGTATTTACATAATCTGGTCGATACGAACAAAATGTATTGGTTACAAGAAAGGAGTGATATATGAGTAAAGAACAAAAACGGGCAGTGATTATCGTTGGTCCTGGATATGAGGACGTGGAAGCAATGTATCCCTATTACCGGTTACAGGAGGAGGGGATAAAGGTCGATGTTGCGACAAGTAACGATTTGGAAGTATATGGGAAATATGGTATTCCCATGAAGCCGACGGTCAAGTTAGCCCAACTATCTCCAGATATCTATGATATAGCGGTTATACCTGGAGGAAACGAGGGACCTGATCGGGTGAGACAGGCAGAGCTTGCCGTCAAATTCGTTCGCGATATGTACGATCAGGGCAAACTAGTTTCAAGCATTTGTCACGGACCATGGGTATTGATCGAGGCGGAGATTGTTAAAGGAAAACATATGACCTGTTACGTTGGTATGAAGACGGATTTGAAAAATGCAGGAGCGCTGTATGAAGCATCGCCGGCAATTGTTGATGGAAATATCATTACCTCCGATCATCCGAGGAATTTGGGGTCGTGGATGAAATCAACCATCGAACAATTAAGGTCTCGGTCATGATCCATCATTTTTATCGATCCAAATCGGATATTGAAAATCTTTCCCGGTTAAAGACACTTCCTCTTGATGAGGAGTTTTTCGATTACAGGGGGATAGTCGTCAATAAACCCTGGGGATATGAATACCTCATGTTTCAAAACGCCGCTGCAGCGGCGTGGGTGCTGTATTTGAAGCACGATCATGCAACAAGCATGCACTGTCACCCGAATAAGAAAACGTCCCTGATCGTTCTTTCCGGAGAAGTGACGTGTAGCACCATCGAGGGGTGGCTGCACTTGAAAGCGGGAGACTCGGTCATTATTGACCGGGGTGTGTTTCATACCACACGGTCGCTTTCAAAAGAGGGCGTACTTCTTATTGAGGTAGAATCGCCGCCAAATAAAAAAGACCTTGTACGGTTAAAAGACGCATACGGTCGGGAAAACACCGGATACGAAGGAGTTGGGAGCATGTCACGCGACCTTTCTTTGTATGAGTATGCAGATTTTCATGTGAAGAGAAAAAAAATACGTTTGGGAGATGCACTGATAACGCTTGAAGATACAAGGAGAGTACCAACGTGTAGTCTTGTATGTTTACTACAGGGAACATTGATGGACAAGGGTGGCGGTGTACACGTTTACACTGGTGAAACTGCCTCAATCACAGGCTCGTCGCGTTTAACTGGTTCAAATGATATACTCTACCTCGCACTTACCTATGGAAAAGCGCGTTAAACTCTCTGATTACATCGTTTCTTTTTTGATCGATCACGGGATTCGTGATGCGTTTATGGTGACCGGTGGGGGGGCCATGCATCTTAACGAATCATTCGGCAGTAATCCGCGTTTAACGTATTGGTGCACACACCATGAGCAAGCGGCTGCCTTTGCCGCAGAAGGATTCACACGGTTGACTGGAACTATCGCGCCCGTGCAGGTGACGAGCGGTCCCGGTGGTACGAATGCATTAACCGGACTCATCGGCATGTGGTTAGACTCTATTCCAGGTTTGTATATATCCGGCCAATCCAAGCTGGAGATGACGGTAGGCAATACCAGACTTCGTCAAATTGGACTGCAGGAGCTGCCGATTGTGGACGTGGTGAAGTCTATAACGAAATACGCGGTGATGATCACCGATCCGACTACCGTACGGTACCATTTGGAGAAGGCGTTATACCTAGCAACCTCCGGTCGACCCGGCCCGTCTTGGATCGATGTACCGCTTGATATTCAGGCTGCGATGATCGATCCGGATAAGCTTCCCGTATTTGACCCTGGTGAAATAGTTATTGATGTCGATAGTCCTGTGGCGGTAAAGAAAGCGGTAGAAAAGACGGTTAAACTGTTTCAAACAAAAAAGCGCCCGGTGATCCTTGCAGGAAACGGCATACGCCTCTCGGGAGCGGAAAATTTGTTTTTGAAACTTGCCGAGAGGCTCAACATTCCCGTGCTTACTGCCGTGACCGCTCATGACCTGATTCCCTCTGATCACCCACTCTTTTTTGGCAGGCCGGCGCTCTTTGGTGAGCGCATCGGCAACTTTATCGTACAAAACTGTGATCTTCTCATAAGCATCGGCACCAGACTTTCGACCTGGACCATTTCGTACGCTGATAAAACATTTGCCCGAGAGGCAACGCATGTGATGGTCGACATTGATAGGGCAGAACTAACGAAAAAGACTTTGCATCCTGATATACCGGTTTGCGCAGATGCAAAAGTATTTATCGAAGAGCTCGATCGACAAACGAAAGGTGCTAACCCTCGGAATTATCCGGAGTGGTTTGCCTATTGCCGAAGGATCCGTAAGACCTATCCTCCCGTGAATCAAGCTATGCATGATCAGAAGAAATTCGTAAACTCGTACCATTTTATCGACATGCTTTCTGACGCTATGAAAGAGGGTGACGTCATCGTGACCGGTGATGGGACAGCGTTTACCTGTACATATCAGGCAATCAGGCTCAAAAAACATCAGCGCCTGATCTGTAACATCGGCTCGGCTCCCATGGGGTATGATATTTCCGCAGCAATCGGTGCCTGTATCGCGAACGGCAGGAAACGCGTTGTGTGCATAGCAGGAGACGGCAGTATTCAGCTTAATATTCAGGAACTTCAAACCATTGTGTACCACAAACTTCCTATAAAAATTTTCCTTATCAATAACGATGGATATGTCGCGATCCGCACGACGCAGAAAAACTTTTTCAATCATTTAGTCGGCGAAAGCCCAAAAACGGGAATCAGCTTTCCTGATATGAAAAAGATTTCTCATGCGTACGGCATACCGTTTGCACGCATATCTACCCACGCGGGTTTGAAGAAGGCAATCGATACCGCACTTGGTTCACCAGGGCCCTATATGCTCGAGCTTATGGTGGATCCGTGGCAGCCTTTGGTACCCAAAGTTACCTCGATGGTAGGACGAAACGGTAAACTCATTTCCAAACCCATGGAGGACATGTGGCCGTTTCTTCCACGCAAAGAATTTAATCAAAATATGCTTATCAAACCTTTGAAAGAAGATTAAAGAAAAGGTAAACCAAGTTATGTCTCAGGATATTCTCGTTTCTGCAATGGACTTACGAAATTTTGGATATGCAGCACTTAGAAGCGTAGGCGTCGCGTCGTCTATGTACCGCCCTGTTATCGACGGCTTGGTGGAGACCTCACTTCGTGGTGTAGATTCACATGGAGTGCGGCTCATCCCTCACTACGCCCGTGCCGTGCTAGTCGGACGCATTAAGAAGAACGCACGCTTCTCCTTTCGCAAGACAGCTCCCTCAACCGGCGTTGTCGACGCAGACCATGGATTCGGCATCGCAGCAGGACTTTTTGCTATGGATCACGCGATGAAGCTTGCCAAAAGCTCCGGTATTGGAGGGGTGGCAGTCAAACATTCTAGTCATTTCGGAGCCGCAGCAATTTATGGGCTTCGTGCAGCCAGAAAAAATATGATCGGCATGGCATTTACTGACGTGGATTCACTTGTCTTTCCCTATGGCGGGAAGAAAACGTACTTTGGTACGAATCCAATCTGTTTTACCGCTCCGATGGAAGGAGAAGATCCGTTTTGTCTGGATATTGCAACGACTCTCGTGCCGCTCAATAAAATATTAGCCTATCGGGCAGCTGGGAAAACCTTATCGACCGGATGGGCCGCCGACGCAGAGGGTCATCCGACCACTGATCCGGAAAAAGCTGTAGCACCCATTGCTATCGGAGAGCACAAGGGATACGGCCTGGCAATGATGGTTGCAATTTTCTCTTCGCTTCTGGTAGGGGCACCATTTGGAAACGCAATTAATTCGATGTTTCCATTAAATTCTAAGAGAAGAAATTTGGGACATTTTTTTCTCGCTATCAACATAGCCAAATTTCGGCCGGTTATTCAATTTAAAAAAGATCTCAGACGAATGGCGCACGCACTCCGTTCGATCCGGCCAATGGATCCGCAAAAACCCGTGATGGTGCTTGGCGATCCGGAAAAAAAACAATTCTCGGTTCGTTCAAAAAATGGAATTCCGGTTCCGAAGCACGACACACAAGCGTTCATACAATTAGCCCAAGAGTTTAACCTTGACGCAAAAAGGTTTTTTTCCTTATGAGAAAAACGCGGCTTTTCTTAACCGGCGGAAACGGATTCATCGGGAAGAATATTCAGGAATTATTGGGAGAAAAATATGTCATTTATGCTCCATCCCACCGGCAACTTGAACTGGGAAACGAGAAAGAAGTAGCCCGATATATGCGGGATCACCCCGTAGACGTGGTCGTTCACACGGCAAACGTCGGAGGCAATCGGGCTCAGGAGCACATTCCCAACGTTGCGATCTATAATCTTCGGATATTTTTTAACCTTGTACAAAACTCCCGGTATTTCAAAAAATTTATCTATCTTGGGTCCGGTATACAATACGGGAGACAAGAACCGCTTCGTAAAGTAAAAGAGACTGATCTTGGGAAAAGGATCCCAAACGATGAATTCGGCTTTTATAAATACAAGTGCGCGCGATATGTCGAAGATAGCCAGTTACCTTTATTGAATCTTGTACTTTTTGGGATTTACGGAAAGTATGAATCTTATCAGTTCCGGTTTATTTCCAACGCGCTTTGCAGAGCGCTATTTGACATGCCTATTACCATAAGTCAGAATGCGCGTTTCGATTATCTTTGGATAAAAGATTTTGTCCGAATCTTGGATTATTTCATTTCCCATACGCCAAAATACCGTACATACAACATTGGCACGGGCAGACCTGTTGATTTATTTAGCGTCGCAAAAAAAGTGATTGCGATATCCGGTAAGGATCTCACGATAGAAGTCGGCAAGCCCGGGTTTAAGGAGGAATACACCTGCAATAACCGCCGGCTTATGGACGAACTTCCGGGATTTCGTTTCACCCCACTCAATGAGACTATTCGAGTGTTGTACCGATACTACATGACGAACAAGCGAGCGATTGAAAAAGCTGAACTTGCCTAGGTTTGCATCATGAAAAGCGAAAAACTTATAAGTAAGGAGTTGCCCTCAAATATACGGGCAGTGTTATTTGACTATGACGGAGTGGTAGCCGATACGATGCAAGATAATTTGCATGCGTGGCAACAGGCCTTTTCTGATGCTGGCGTAAACATAACGGCAGAGGAATATTATTCGCGCGAGGGAATGACGCCGTCAGCAATTGCACGAGAATTAGGAACTCAAAAGGGATTATCAGAAGAAGTTATAGCTGATATCCCTACAAAAAAAGCACAATATTACCGCAGCAATAATTCGTTTCGACTGTATCCCGAAGTCACAAATATTGTTAAAAAAATAAAAGATCGTGGATTGAAACTCGCCCTTGTTACGGGCGCTTTACGGCATCGGGTTGAAGAAATGACACCAAAGGATCTTCTTGAGTTATTTGATGTTGTTATCAGCGCAGATGATATTACGTACCCCAAACCGGATCCGGAGCCATATCAAAAAGCACTCGAAAAATTAAACGTTCAACCATCTGAAGCGGTGGTTATAGAGAATGCGCCGCTTGGGATCGAGTCAGCCAAGAGGGCAGGGTGTTTCGTGGTGGCGATCGAAACGACACTTCCTCAAAGCAGGTTGATTCAAGCTGATACCATCATCAAAAGCCACGAACATCTGCCGGGGTTGTTCGATATACTATAATGTAAGTCCCATGCAAAGAATTATCGAGTTTTACGAGAACGGATTTTATTACCCAAACACATTTCTTGTCGCCATATTGCTATCCTCGATGCTTTTGGTGACCATTTTCATTTTAGCTATTTTTTTCATCCGTCGACAAATTCCGGCAATGAAAAAAACATTGAGACGATTGAGCTCATATACGGCATATTTTGTGAAAAAGCATCGCAGGTTCCGAGACATCGTAGTTTTTCGGGCGTCAGTGCTTTTGATTGTGTCCATTATGCTTGTGGGAGTGACTCACTTACGGATCATTTCGGGATATAGCGACGGCATAAATGCGCCGTGGGGGAATGCACTCAAACTAGTCCGCGCGACAGATTATTACACGTGTGTCATACGGCGAACCGGTAAGATTCTCGAATCGGAACCCCTTGTGTATCGCCAAGCTTTACAATCCGCATGCGGATATACGTTTCCGCTCTTGTTTGCTTCCATATTTCTCATGTCTCCAAAAAGCACTCCTGCTTCGGTGCTTCCAATATACATGACGGTTATAGCAATGGGGTACGCATTATTTATGTATATTCTTGCAAAACATTTGAACCCAAAAGGCAGGTTATTACTCATATTGTGCAGTGTCGGTTTTTTGATCGGACTGCCCGCGGTTCATGGCATATGGGCAGCAAACGTGGATGTCGCGTTGGCACTCATGTTTGGTTTTTATATACTGCATACGCTCAGGGTGCAAAAAGCCAAAAAACGCATTTCTACGATACATGCGCTTCTCCTTGGGGTTGCAGCAGGGGCTATGGTGAACGCAAAAATGTTTTTACTTCCGCTTACGTTGATTCCGTTATTGCTCCTTCGCATACCCGCTACTTCATTTGCGGGTTTCCTTATCTCATTCGTTGGGATAACGTATGCTCCGAGGCTTTTTGGATCGGAAAGCAGCCTCTCTGACTTTATCCGAGTCGTATTATTTTGGGGAAATAATATATCGATAAAAGATCTTCTCAATATCAACTTTTCCATCGCCGCGCTTTCGACCATTGGAACCGATTGTTTAGCGCGTCAGGATTGCCATTTGTCGATGCGCCCATTTATGCATAGAGGACTGGAGATTGGTACGTTCGTACTTGGTTTGTGGCCGCTTAAAGAGTACTTACGAAAGCAGGCGATGTCGTTTAGGAATTCTCGTCTTGGATACGCGCATCTTGTGACCTGGGTAAACACGCTTCGGGATAATCCTCATGTTTTTCTACTTGCTCTGGTTACCTGTGCTGCCGCGATAACCCTGTTACCCGGGGTTGTCTACGGGTATCGTCTCTATTTTTCTTTCGTCCTTTTGGTGTTGTCATATGATTTTGCGCGACACAATCGTCAACTCCTGTATGACTGGATTCTTTCGGTAGTATGTCTTATTCTTTCCGGTACGTGGCTTGTGTACGCCGGTAATCGCGTATTCTGGCTATTTGATGCGCGTATAGTAAACGTGTTCGTCATAGGGCACTTTATATTTCTCATGAAGCTGCACGCAGAGGGATATATTTTTAGCCTCAAGTCACGACGACATCGTGTTTGATGACTATTTTTCTCGTGGTATTGAGCGTATCTATGGCATGTTGTGAGAGCGTGTTATCTGTAAATCCTGAAGCAATTTGTAGGTAGTATCTGCTCGACGGTACATAAATCAGCATAAAAGTAGCGAACGGCCAAAGCTGTCGAAACCGAAGAGAGTCGCGGGTCATATGTACGGTGGTGGTGATGTTGACCCTTCGGTCACTGAAGATAAATGTTTTTTCATATGAGATTGGCACTTTTTTCCCTCCCGTGATAAGCACTACCCGGAGTAATTTTTTCGAGAGTTTTGAAAAAATTGCTACTCTCCCTAAAATCAGCTGAAAGCAGCGCATAAGTAATTGTTTCCCGGGGGTGTTGATGAGAGAGGTTACCCGGTACATAGAGCCGGTTATTGTTACGACTCTACCTTGTATGCGAGGCATTACGGTCATATTCAAAAACTGTGTTGAGACAACGTTGTCGTCCTGCAGACGCCCGATGAGTCCGCAATCATTGAAGATGAGTTTACCATTTTTTTGAGAATATATGGCCGCGACGCCGCCTTTTTTCAGATTGCAGATCGCGTAATATCGTTTATTGGATGTGATAAGTAAACCGGCCTGCGGAAAATGGCGGATAAACGATTTTGTATAGAGGAAGTCATTTCTTTTATGCGAGGAAAAGTGTAGATACGCATAAAGGTAGGTATAACCGTTGTAGCAGAGGTATCTGTCGTCGACAATAAGCGACCGGGTTCGCAGATGTGAAAGAACGGATTGTGACAGGCGTTGGGCTGCAGGAAAATACTGAGAGAAAATTTCCATCCCTCCGGGGATCATGTATTGGGTATTCCTGCTGCCGTATATTCCTCCCCACGTGTAACCGGGGTGGACAAAATAGTCAAGAAAATTAAGCAGTTTTTCGGCAACCGGGAGCACCTGCTTGTCTTTTGATTTTTTATAGTAGTTCGCCAAGTAATCGATCGTTACACTCGAGTATCCTACATCCGCTCCTCCGTATTCGGGAAACCACCCCTCCGGAGTTTGTGCGTGTATCAACTGTTTAAGGTTTTTTTCGGCACGCGTTTTATACCGGGAATCGGCGGTTATACGATATGCGTTATAGAGCGCGGCAGAGGCCCCTGCCTGCTGATTGCATACGGAAAGCTCGGTTTGGTTACATAACCAGTTCGCGGCCCGCACAATCGCATCAGTGTACTGCTTGCATCGATGAGGAAACAGTAAATATACCTCGGTCACCGCAAAGAGGGAAAACGCCGTTGCCACAAAACTTCGCTCGTTGGGATACCATTCGTTATAAGACCCGTCCGATTCCTGTATTTTGCTCCAATAGGAAACACTCGCTACAGCGAAGCGGATCATTTGTTCATCTTTATAATATATGTTTTTGGGTGACGCAATGCGGGAGATAAGCGCCAACGTGAGTCCGGCTTCCTGGTATCGGGCACAGGGCATGTCAGAAGTTTTGTAATGCCAGTATTGCCGGTCGAAGCACCCGTACGTCGGGGAAAGAGGATTGGTGTCCAGCTGGCTCAGTAGGCGGGGCATCTCGTCAATGATAGCGGTAAGATACGCGTCTTTCATTTGGTACACCGGATAACCGCAACGGACCCAAGCATGCCTACCTGACGGAATCCCTGCAGTTTCGCTACAACGGCCAGGGTTTTGGAGATTACATCCACCCGTTTATCACGGTGCAGATAGCTTGACCCTCCGCTTGCGAGATATTGGCGGAACATTTGGTAGACCTCTTCGTAAAAAGGCGGAAAAGGAAAGTACCCGTTCCATGCTACTTCCCGAAACCCGGTAGTTTGAAGCAAACGGATAGTACGTGATACATATATCGGAGAATAGGGACCAAAAAAGGTGTACAGGCCGGTTTTTCGGATATCGGGGCCGAAGAGCACACGAAGAGTACGTAAAAAGAACCAGAGGAGTATATGCGTTTTTCTCGCTATGATGATAAGCGTTCCGCCTTTCGGAAGCGACGCGAATGCCTGAGCGAGCATGGTTTTTGAAAGATTGTCGGGCAACCGTTCGAGTTTAAAGAGCATTGTTATAGTTCGGACCCTTGGTCCTGAAGAAAACTTTTTCTCCGACGGATTGTATATGCTATATGAAAATTTTTCGGGATTTGGCACTTCCCGTGAGGTGACAGCGGCTTTTGAATATACGGATGTTTCTGCGGTTAAATCAATAGCAGTAATTTTCGATCTAGGGAATTCGTGTAGATACGTGCCGTCATATGAGCAGAGGTCGACAAATGGCCCCGAAAGTTTCTTGAGCGTATCGTGTACGAGCGTACGTTCAAAGGGGCTGACGATATCCATTTGCTTCCCCGGGACCGTTTTGCGGCAATAGTATTTTTGGTGATTCTGGAGATGTTTTAGAGACCAGTCTTTCGGAGCATACGTAAACGGAGGGCGCTCACGTTTTCTGAAACGCTCCCAGTGGATTACTTCTTCTACCGGCCGCCGAGGTACGGGAGGGGTATTTTGAGAACGTTGATCCGGATACCCGACAATGACCGAACAACAGACGGTTTCTCTTGAAGGAATATTCAGAATTTTTTTAACTTTCGTGTCTGCACCATAACTATTTATCGGGGTCGCCGAAACTCCCGAGTATGTAGCTGCAAGCAACAGATTGCCTAACGCAAGGCTTGCCCCCTGTAGCGCTTCTTTGTAATTCCATCCGTCATACGTTATGAATATGATGACCGGAACCCTTCGAAAGATAGTGTTAGACGCTGCCTTACTCACCAATTGTTCTTTAGTTTTTCTATCCTCAACCACGACAAAATTCCAGAGCTGTTGGTTGCAATTCGTCGGCGCCCACGTTGCCATACGTATGATATTAGTGATCACACGGCGCGGCACAGGTTTACGCTGAAAGCTGCGTACACTCTTTCGGGATGTGAGAATGTCAATAAAATCTTTCATGAACATGTATCGGTGAGGTCACCTAGGCCTTTTGGTTTTTTTGCCCCTCACAATCGCATCAACGATGTATCCTGGCCTGTCTTGATATCTATTACGGGCGAGTTGCTCTGCAATGAGTCCGGTAATACCAATTTGTACGCTAATGATTATCAGCATGACAGACAGAAGTAAAAGCGGACGGTCACCTATGCTTTCGTGGAACATAAATTTCCTGACGATAAGATACAAGAGTGAAATTGTACCAACGCCGAATACGGGCAGGCCGATAAATCCAAACAAATGCAGAGGCCGTGTGCGATAGTGGGCATGAAATAGGATGGTGAGAAAATCCAATGCACCCGAGTAATATCTGCCGAGGCCGTACTTGGAAATGCCGCTTTGCCGTTTCCTATGATGTACCGGAATTTCGGTCACGCGAAACCCCCGTGCTGCAGCAAGCACAGGTATGTAGCGGTGCAGTTGTCCGTATATGACGAGATTTTTGGCGACAATCGGACGGAATGCTTTGAACCCGCTATCCATATCATGAAGAGTGGTTTGGATCAGTTTGCTTGCAATGGCGTTAAAAAATTTGGAACTTAGCACCTTCATCATCGGATCCTGGCGGTTTTGCTTCCACCCAACGACGAGATCGTATCCCTCTTTGAGTTTGGAAATAAGATGAGGTATTTCTTTGGGATCATCCTGTAGATCGCCGTCCATCGTAATGATCACGTGTTCGTTGGCAAGATCAAAGCCCGCGCGAAGCGCCGATGCCTTTCCCACGTGCGGATAGAGATGTACGCCAACGACGTGAGTGAATTTGCGGCACACCTCGTTAATTTTTTTCCTCGTTCCGTCGGTACTTCCGTCGTTGACGAAATAGACAACATACGAAGTGTTTAGACGTTTTAAGACAGAGATAAGTTCTCTCGTGAGCGGAAGGATGTTGTTTTCCTCATTGAATACCGGGATAATGACGGCGATTTTGGTTTTTTCCATACTGCATCTTGCGACTGCGCTCCATTATACACCTAGAGTCGAGTTCCTCGGATGCGCGTTGCAAACGCCGACAATCTCATCTAGTATACGGATTGTGAGATTATCCTTTGTTCTTATTTGTATTACCCTCGTTTTACTGACAGTCAATCGTATCGTTAAACCAGAGGAGATATTGGCAAAACAAAACGACGCAGTTGTAGTTGCGACGCAATCGGGGACGGTGGACTATGCGCTGGCCTGGCCGGGCATGCTTCCCGACCATCCTCTTTACAAGCTCAAAGTATTGCGGGACAAAGTGGTATTTATGTTGGTTAAAAACCCCGTGAAACGGTTGGAATATTACCTCTTTCTCGCCGATAAGGGAATGTATGCAACCAAACTTCTCGTCGATAAAGGAAATATTCCATTGGCAAAAGAAACTGCGTATAAAGCCGAGCATAACTATACGCAGCTAGTCACCGAATACAAATGGATGTACTGGTATGCGAAGCCAATTCCGAGTGATTTGGATCAAAAAATTCAGATCGCAGGTCTTAAGCATCAGCAAGTTCTTACGGACATTATCAACGAAGTACCAAATCAGGAAGACAAAAACTCATTTAGTCAAGTTGCAGGCTTTTCCCGGGCAAACCTAGCCGAGCTTATGTCGCTTACATTAGACTCTCGGAAAGAGTAAGTGCGCTCATCATGAAGAAATACGTCCGGGTAAAACGGGCAGTCGAACTCGACGTCGTTTTGCCTGTTTATAACGAAGCGGATTCCATCAAAGACGTCATTTCGTCCTGGGCCAAAGGGCTTGGGATGCATGCACGGTTTCGCCTCATCGTCTGCGAAGACGGATCTACAGACGGTACGGCACATATCCTCAAAACCTTAACCGCCAAATACCCGATTACACTTAATCAGAAGGCCTATCGTCGCGGATACGGAAGAGCCATGCTGGACGGTATACGTGAGGCAAAAGCACGTTATGTATTGTGTATAGATTCCGATGGTCAGTGCGCGCCCGGCGATTTCGGCAAATTTTGGCAGAAACGTACAGAGGGTATCCTTATCGGACGACGTATCCAAAGAGCAGACGCCTCACAGAGAAAATTTTTTTCCAAGCTGTTCGGAGCCGTTTTCAAGGTTTTATTTCCCACACCCATCCATGACCCAAGCGCCCCATTTGTATTATTTCCGAGGATTACGATCCTTCCGTACCTCCCTGACCTTTCCTATATGAAGGAAGGTTTTTGGTGGGGATTTGTCGGTATGTGTGTGAAGCGTAATCTTGATATTACCGAAATACCTATCCATCATCGACACCGTTTGAGTGGTGAAACAAATGTGTATCATCCGTCGAAACTTCCTTCGATTGCTCTTCGTAATATATTAGGACTCTTTAGGCTCCGTTTCAGCCGTTAATATGGGCGCAGCACTTGAACGATTGTTGCCAGTCTATCCAGACCTGTTCGTTTTTGCCTATGGATTGCTTGCTTTGTTGGTCATGGGATTGGTGGTAGTTTGCTCTGTAGCGGCAGTGTTATGCATCCGCATCTTGAGTGATAAACTGCGAAAAAATGGCATATCGTTCTATATTTCCTACGTATCTCACCGGATCAAAGCATTTAGATTGCTACGTGAAGTGGTCCATGTTTATCGTACTGGTCAGCGGGCCCTTTGGCGTTGGGAGAAGCGCTTCCGTATATCTGTGGTTCGGAATCCGACGGGCTGGATGCTTGCCGTGTTGGCAGGCGTATTGCTGACCCGTCTTATCATTACATATGGTAACTCAGGCTCGACAATGAAGGCCCCGGAGTCTATGGTGGCTCTCCCCAGCAGAGGCGTTGATTTGAGTCTTGCTGTTGTCAAGCCGCTCATCCATATGCTTCGTGGAGAAATCTTTTATTATTACACGGCAAACTACGGCCCCTCATTTACGCTTTTTACCCTGCCGTTTTTGCGGATAGCAGAGTATACGAAGCAATGTTCGTGGGTCGACGAGGGAACATGCGTAATGGTGCTCTATAATTGGTTATTAGCCTCCTCTGTTGGAGGTTTTGCACTGTTTATCTGGCTCACAACAAAAAGAAATCAAGAAGATAGGAATGTCTTATTTCTTTTCTTCATTACTTTCCTTTTGGGTATTGCAGGAAGCTTGGGATTAGAACGGGGAAATATAGATATTCTACTCGCCCTTTTCTTTGGTATGTCTATTTTCGGTATGAAACATGCATCATCTCTTGCTGTCGTAGCAGTAAGTTCCGTAGTTGCCTTTTTGGCCTCGTCCAAATTGCTTTTTCTGCCCCTTGCGTTTCTTGTTTTTATTTTGAGTTACCGGCCCATCCTTTCTATCGTAACCTTCGCTATGGTTTTTTTTACATTCGCGTATCTTCCGAATCTGTGGGGCGCTTCAAGCGGTGTACTTGATCAATTTCGGGTAGCCCTCGAGTTCGAAAAAGCCATTCCGTTTGCCTCACACCTGAATATTTTATATAACCACTCATTCGCTGCTATGGCGAGTATGTTTACGGATTGCTTTCGTGATCAAACCTGTAGGAATGCAGATGATGTACGCAAGATACGGTTTGTTTCTTTTGTGCTTGCCATGTTCGTGTTTGCCCTTCCGTGGCGTGAGAGATTTACAGCTAATCTTTGGCTGGCCTGGCGTGTACTTTTGGCGCACAGAAGACGCTGGTCTGTGATGTTGCTTGCAATTGCCTATTTTGTTGCCGTGATAAATCTCTTGCCGAGATTTTCTTTCGATTATCGACTGTATTTCTCCTTACCAATAGTTATATACCTATATAACGCGTCAAAGGGTAATGACAGAGCCCGCTATTACTGCCTTCTTTCCATGCTGTTTTTAGGCCTCAAGGGATTATGGATCGGTCAATATATCCATCCTGCAGGGATGAATATCTTTGAGGCGCGCGGGCTACACTTCTTTGTCGCCCTTCATTACTTTGCGCTCATAAAATCAGCTATACTCCTTTGGTCACGCTTGCTAACATCGCATGCACGTGATATGGTCTAAACCACTCTACGCTCTATGAATTTTTTTACTACTCTTTCCCGTATCAAGCAAGGGAAAGACTCAAAAAAAAGCATCAGTGCAACATATCAGGATGTCCGGTATCAATTGATTCCTCTTACAATCCAGAGTATTGATGATACGGAAATCATTTCTCTTCTTACTGCCTGGAGGAAAAAACACGAATTCTGGTTCCCTGCGCAATTTAGAGTTACCGTACCGGGTACAAGAGTCTGGCTTGCGGAGCGGGTATTAAACGTACCGGACAGAATTCTTTTTATGATACGAGTCGGGGGAACATACATCGGACATGTGGGATTGTTTCGATACGATAAGGAAGATAACACTATCGAAATAGACAACATCGTTCGCGGGGAACCTGATTATCCCGGGATTATGACGCATGCGCTTACCACCCTCATGACGTGGGGCAAAACTTCGTTAGGCCTTGTAGATTATAGACTGCAGACGGCATCAGATAATGACCGGGCGCTTCGCCTGTATACGCGGCTCGGATTTCGGGAAACGAAGAGAACGCCGATGCTGCATGTAAAAACACCCGGTGGATGGCAATGGGAAGATGCACCCATGGGGTACAAAGGGAAGATTACGCGATATAATGTTTGGATGAAACGGTTCGATGTAAAGGAGGTACTATAACACTGAAGCGCTCCAAAAAACCTATAGCCTTTGCCGGCCCGTGGATTACCGACAAGGAAGTTGCCTACACGACAGACGCGACACGGAACGGTTTCTATGAAACGCGCCTGACCTATGCAAGAAAGCTGGAAAAAACTGTCGCAACGTATATAGGAATGCCATACGCTCTGGCCACTCATTGTTGTACACTCGCACTTCACCTCTCATGTGCTGCGATAGGACTCAAAAAGGGGGATGAAGTCATATGTACGGACTTAAGCTGGATAGCAACGGCGGATGCCATCGCCTATACCGGAGCCAACCCGGTGTTTGTAGACATCGATCCTGCTACATGGTGTATAGATCCCGAACACATAGAACGCGCCATAACGCGCAAAACAAAAGCCATCATGATCGTTCACATGTTCGGACACCCGTGCCGGATGGATGAAATTATGGCGATAGCCAAAAAGCATCATCTTCGGGTGATTGAAGATGCCGCTCCTGCCTTGGGGAGCGAATACAAAGGCAAGCGGGTCGGAGGATTTGGGGATTTTGGCTGTTTCAGCTTCCATGGAGCCAAAATTGCCGTAAGCGGGGAGGGAGGGATACTGCTTACGAAGAACAAAACATTGTATGACCGCGCAGCACTTCTGGGTAGTATGGGGAGAACCGATAGGAAAGCACAGTTTTGGTGTGATGAAATCGGATACCAATATACGATCGCTAACTTAACCGCGGCTCTTGCTACCGCGCAAGTCGAGCGTATCGGTGAGCTTATGGCCAAAAAAAGACAGCTATTCAAATGGTATGAACGGGGACTTGACGGTATCGAAGGAATTACACTCATGAAAGAGCAGAAAGACTGTACAAGCAATTATTGCTATCCGGGACTCATGGTGCATCCTTCCGTAAAAATTTCCCGGGACAGGATAATCCAAAAACTTGGCCAGGCAAATATATTTTGCCGCCCCATGTTTCCGAGAATGAGTCTCATGCCGATGTACGAGGCCCGATATAAGAATCCGGAAGCGACCAAAGCTTCCAAATATGGAATCAATTTACCCTCTGCCGGCAATCTCACCGAAGAAGACATAGACTTTGTGTGCCGGACGTTTAAAAAAATTATTGGCGTTTCGTAAATGCTCCCTTCCATAACCATTCTCACCGGTACATATAATAGTGACCTCGGGGTATTTCGTCGCGTACTCGATTCGATAAAAAATCAGCACTACCCCAAAGCCCGTATAGAGCATCTCGTGTATGACAAAGGATCCACCAACGGATGCGACGGGCTCGCAAAACAATACGGCGCTCATGTCATCCTTCACCGTTCAACGCTTGCCCAGGCGCAAGAAAGCGTCGTCATGGGATTTCGGCGTGCTCGGGGCGATATCGTCCTTGTCCTTGAGTCGGATAACATAGTGATTGGAAACAATTGGTTGCGGCTCATGGTAGCGCCTTTCATGCGACACTCGAATGTCGTCGGCACGTTTAGCGCATGGAACGGCTTCACCCCGGAGATGAATGCCATGACTCGATACTGTGCATTGCTGGGTTCCCCCGATCCGACACTCTATTATTTACACAAAACTGAAAAAATCCGCATGGATCAGCACCGTTACGACAAAGGGGACGTGATCGGGGAGTTCCCACGGTATTCCGTTGTTCGGTTTACTGCCGAAACGCTTCCCACCCTGGGCGACAACGGGCATATGGTACGAACCAAAGCCATGAGAGACATTCTCGATTCTACGTTTCGCTTCACCCATACTGATGCGTTTGCCAGGATGATATCGCGTGGTTTTGATACGTACGGAGTCGTCAAAAACTCCGTGATCCACATGCAACCCGGAAACGCATTGGAAGCCGCCCGGCGGAGAATTCTCGTGAAATCGATGTACTATGACGGAAGGCGCGGTCGGAGGGCGTATCTTGTTTATAATCCCGCGTATACAAAAGACAGAATCAATGTCGTGTTGTTCATTCTAGCCGCGATAACATGGATTCAGCCGACGGCGCTTGCGATCCGGGGATTTATGCATATACCCGATCCTGCCTGGTTTCTGCATCCTATTATGTGTTTTCTTATGGTCATGGGGTATGGGTGGAGCGAGATAATGTTCATTTTCCGGAAGCGCAGGGTATAATACAAAAGCACGCATGAATACAACAATTGCATCAGAGGTTCGCAAGCATTATACCGACTCTTTCGCCAAAAAGAAATTCATTCCGGGCGTCACCCCCGTTCCTGTCTCCGGCAAGGTGTTTGATGAAGAGGAACTGGTAAACGGTGTGGAAGCAGTACTAGACGGCTGGTGGACCGAAGGGCGGTTTGTGACGGAATTTGAAAAGGCATTTGCTAAATACCTCGGTATCCGGTATGTAACACTCGTTAACTCCGGTTCGTCGGCAAACCTCGTCGCGTTATCCGCGTTAACCTCGAGTGTTTTTAAAGAGCGCGCGCTCAAACCCGGCGATGAGGTGATCACGGTCGCTACCGGTTTCCCGACGACCGTCAATCCCATTATCCAGAACCGGCTTGTCCCGGTGTTTATAGATAATGATCTGTCTACAAAGAATGCGACGATGGAGAGCATTAAGAAAGCTATTACGAAAAAAACAAAAGTCATCATGATTGCACATACGCTCGGCAACCCCTTGCCGCTTGACGGCATTATGCAGGTGGTAAGAAGACATAATCTCTGGTTTATAGAGGATAGCTGTGATGCGTTAGGTTCTGCATACGACGGAAAGCTCGTGGGTACGTTTGGCGATATAGCCACTTATTCATTTTATCCTGCTCACCAGATTACGATGGGGGAAGGGGGTGCGGTCGTGACTAACAATCCATGGATCCATATGGCCATGCGGCAATTTAGGGATTGGGGCAGGGACTGTTGGTGCGGAACCGGTGAGGATAACGTATGCAGACGCCGTTTCGGGTGGAAGTTGGGGGAGTTGCCATATGGCTATGACCATAAATATATCTATTCGCAAATCGGGTATAACCTCAAGCTCACTGACATGCAGGCGGCGATAGGTTTGGCACAGCTTAAGAAATTACCCGAATTTATAAACGTAAGAAAAAAGAACTTTGAGAAATTGTTATCTGGACTAGAAAAATACTCGAAATATTTACTGTTTACCGAGGCGGAGAAAAAATCTAAGCCGTGTTGGTTTGGCTTCACTATCGTCGTGCGGGATGGAGCACCGTTTACAAAATTGGAGTTGGTGAAATTTTTGGAAGAGCGAAAGATTGCAACCCGAAGCTTATTTGCCGGTAATCTCCTTCGGCATCCTGCATATGTAGACCGCAAAGACATACGGGTGTCCGGCACACTTATACATTCCGACAAAATCATGAACGACGGATTCTGGATCGGCGTGTATCCGGGGATCACCGATGCGATGATCCGCTACGTTTTGTCGTCAATTGATGCGTTTTTTGCCTCGCACACATAGGTATGAGGATTTCCAACATGTATGCTTGGGTGATGACCAATATCCATTGGTGTATAACGCTCGTCCTTTTCATCATTCCGTTTTTCTGGCTCCCTCCCGGCACGATGGACTTGGGTGGAGACAGCAGCAGGCTTTACTTTTATGATCCGGCTTCGTATCTACGACACGTAGGACTCTATGGTGTTGTGCCAGTCGGGCAGGGAAGCGCCGAGCCATATTATTACTACATTCCATTCGTCGGGTTGCTCTGGCTACTCAAATTTGTGGTTGGGAGCCCGTGGGCTCTCATCACACTCTTCAATTCACTCAAATTGAGTGTCGGATTTTTATTTGTATATTTTACCATTCGGCGTATCGAAAAAGATGCGAATCTCAAGACTTCTCAAGCGAACAGTCAACTCGCGGCAGTGGCAGGGGGTGTCGCCTATATCGCAGCAAACGTTTCACCGTATTTGAGCGTCATGTGGAATCGAGCGCTCACGTCTCATAACCAAATATTCTTAAATCCCATGATATTTTATTTGCTTCTGCACTTTTTTTTGACGAAGCGCCC
>Ga0209542_10002053_pt1 | contig 46105 bp, 38 predicted proteins | sample RifCSPhighO2_01_FD_184028 | JGI IMG/M metagenome (GOLD analysis project Ga0209542, IMG submission 184028) | Soil microbial communities from Rifle, Colorado - Rifle CSP2_plank highO2_0.1 (SPAdes) (version 2) | ecosystem: Environmental > Terrestrial > Deep subsurface > Rock core/Sediment ...
TGAGATTTTGAAAAGAAGACGAAGCAATGTTTTTGAGATCGTTGTATTTGGCAAATATCAAGTCGGGGTTTTTGAAAGCGAATGTTCCGGCTAGAGTAACTATAAGAATCGACGCAAATGATTTTACGAAAAGAGGGTTTAATAAGAAGTTTAAAGGTTTAAGGGTTTCAAGGTTTAAGAGTTTATTTTCCTGAGCCGGATCTCCCAAAAGCATCACATCCCAGGGGTCGGTATGTTTTTTCCTTGTAAATTTTATAAATCTCGAGAAATTGATCTTCGGTGTTTTGATTTTCGGAGCGTCCGATTCTAAAACAGAAACTTTTATTCCGCCACCCTCCCCTATTTTAGATTCTATGTTTATCAGCTTGCCTTTTAGTTCGCGAATTTCCTCGAGTAATAAATTGTTTTCTTGAGGGATTGCTGCTAACGTCGGTTTTTTGTTGAACAAAAATTTATTAAAAACGCTTTTTTCTACGAACCACGAGTTTTTTATAAGTTCTCCTATTAACTCGCCTCGCCTGATCAGCTGACCAAGGTAGTCTTTATGATAACCGGACAATGATGAAGCGTATGACAGAGAAAAGTATTCTTTGCCATTATGCGAGATTGTGCGAATTAATTTTCGCGCCATTATTTAATTTTATTCCCTATACCACTCTAATGAAAATTTTTTTGTGGATAACTGCAATAAAGTCCGAATTAAAATATTTAAAAGTGTAAAAATTTAGATATCCAATAGTTGAAAAGTTAAAAATACGCATTATTAAAGATTAATAAACGTTGATAAATATATATAAATCTCGAGAAATACACACGAAATTAAGATGACATGTCGAATTACTATTCACCTCTTATCCAGTTTTGGGATTTGACGGTCTTTTGCGGTCTGGTAGAATTTCTATATCATGGCAGACGCAACCCGCATTCCTCCTCAAAATCTTGAAGCCGAGATGTCAACGCTCGGCGCTTTGATGCTTGATGCCAATGCCGCCTTCAAAGTCATTGATTATTTGCGCTCCGCGGATTTTTACCGCCAGAACAATAAGACGATTTACGAAACAATCATTGAGCTTATTGAAAAGCGGGAACCGGTGGATATGCTTTCGGTCGCGAACCGCCTCCAGGAAAAAAACGCGCTTGAAACAGTCGGGGGGCGAGCTTATTTAACTGATTTAATTAATTCCATACCGACGGCGGCAAATATCGGTCACTACGCCGAAATTGTCCACAAAAAGGGTGTCATGCGCGAACTGCTTGAGGCGTCCCAGCACATAAACGATTTGGGATACAGAGAAGAAGAGGATGTTGGCGTTCTTCTTGATCAAGCCGAAAGCAAAATTTTTTCGATTGCCCAGACTTCTTTAAAACAAAGTTTTGTTTCGGTCGGTTCCGCATTAGACGCGGCTTGGAAACGCATAGACGATTTGCATAAAAATAAGGGCGGGCTTAGAGGGGTTCCGACAGGATTTACCGATTTGGATAATGTTCTTTCAGGGCTTCAGCCGTCCGATTTGATAATTCTTGCCGCGCGCCCCTCTCTCGGAAAGACCTCTTTGGCTTTGGATATCGCTCGCAATGCCGCGATAAATCATGATATTCCGGTAGGTATATTTTCTCTTGAAATGTCGTCTAAAGACTTGGTGGACCGTTTTATCGCCGCTGAAGCCGACATTGATATGTGGAAACTAAGGACAGGACGTCTTTCCTCCGAAAGCGACGATTTTACAAAAATTGCTTCAGCTCTTGAACGTTTGTCCAAAGCGCCTATTTTTATTGACGATGTAGCATCAAACAATATTTTGCAAATGCGCGCCATGGCCAGGCGCCTCAAGGCCGACAAAGGACTCGGTCTGATAGTTGTTGATTATCTTCAGTTGATGCAGCCGAGAGTTCAGTCGGATAATATGGTTCAGCAAATAACCGAAATATCGCGCTCTTTAAAACAGCTGGCCAAGGAGCTGGATGTGCCGGTACTGGCCCTTTCCCAGCTTTCGCGCGCCGTTGAACAGCGCCATCCCCCGCGTCCTCGCTTGTCGGACCTCCGCGATTCGGGCTCAATTGAGCAGGATGCCGACGTTGTTATGTTTATTTATCGCGAGGACAAGTACAAACAAAATAGTGACCGCCAGAATCAAGCCGACATTCTTATTGAAAAACACCGAAACGGTCCCTTGGGACAAATCGCGCTTTACTTCAACCAGCATAAAACCAGTTTTTCGAGCCTGGCCAAAGGCGGATACTCCAGTTTTGAAGCATGAAACCGGGAGCAATTGAAAAACTAACTAATTTTTTTTCTATGCTTCCGGGTATCGGCCCGAGGCAGGCTTTGCGTTTCGCCTACTGGTTTGCGAACGCCGATAAATCGGTTGTCGGCGGATTAAAAAAGGCCCTGGATGAACTCGAGTCGGTTAAAAAGTGTGTCTCATGTTTTAGAATCCACGCCGGAGGGAATTTGTGCCCGATATGCCTCGATCTCTCAAGAGACCGTTCCAAAATAGCTGTGGTTGAAAAGGATACCGATTTTGAAACGATGGAAAAGTCAGGAGTTTACGACGGTCATTATCATATTCTTGGCGGGTTAATTTCGGCGCTTGATGCCGAAAGCGCAAGCCGTTTAAGGCTGAAAGAACTTTTTGGCCGGGTGAAAAAAGAAAATGCCGTCAAAGAGATTATTTTGGCTTTAAGCGCCACTCCGGAAGGGGAATTTAGCGCGCGCTATATTGAAAAAATATTAGAGCCTTTGTCCCGGGACAGAAAACTCAAAATGACTAGACTCGGCCGGGGTCTGTCGACAGGGGCGGAGCTCGAGTACTTAAACAGAGAAACCCTCAAAAACGCCTTAGAAAACAGGAAGTGATTTATAAAAAGTCCTGTCGTTAAACCGCAGATCGACATAATCCATCGTTTGTAATTTTTTTTCAGGAAAAGAGTTCGTAAAAATCTGGAAATTCTCAAGCGCGCGCTCAAAATCCGTTTCGTTATCAAGGATGATTTTAAGTCCCGAATCGGCGTAAAGCCAAAATGTCGGTCCGGGCAGAATTTCCGCTGTTTTTACGTAAAAGCTGTTTTTGTTTTTGATTCCGGAGATAAAACCTTCTAACTTTCTGAGAGTTTCTTTGGCAATTACCGTATCGCCCAAATTGAAGTTTTCGGCGCGTTTGTCGGTTATTTTTAAAACGAGATCTCCGAAAAATTGCGGCGCAGGCTGGAAAATGACTCCGCTGGAGTCAAGGTAGAAACACTTTTCGGAGCACCAGACCGCCCAGCTGTCTCTTTCTTTGATATTTATCCGCAAAATTCTATTCAAAAAATCCCGGCGTATCGTTATTTGGTCTATTGCCGAGAATTGGCTTTTAATGTTTTCGGCGATGTTTTCGGGACTCAAAAACAAAATATTTTCTTCCGGCCACAGCGGAAAAAGGCCGCCAGCCAGGAGATCCGTGACTTTGGTTTGAATATCGCCAGCGGACACGCGTTCATTTCCGGCCACTTCTATTTTATTCAAACGAAACGCCCGTCCGAGGGCGTAAATTGACCCGACAAAAGAAACGGCAAGAATTATCAGTATCAAAAAAAACCATTTAAAAAAAATCAGCCTTTTCCGGCCTTTAAATTTTTGCGACACTTCAAGCGCCATATTTTATTATGTTTTGGGCCCTATCAAATCAAAACCCGTATATTTACGCAGAACTTCGGGAATTTCAACCGAACCGTCAGAACGCTGGTTATTTTCCAGAATTGATATGAGTATTCTGGGAGTGGCAATGGCGGTATTGTTGAGAGAATAACAAAAACGCGTTTCTTCTTCTTTTGATTTATAGCGAATGTTCAGCCTTCGCGTTTGGAAGTCATGGTAGTAGGAAGACGAGTGTGATTCGCGATATCGGCGTTCTGAAGGTATCCAGACCTCTATGTCGTATGTCTTTACGTGTGCTCGGCCAATATCGCCCCCCGCAAGCGTAATAATCCGGTAGGGCAAACCGAGAGCCTGTACCACCTCTTCGGCGTTGGTTGTGATTTCTTCGTGCAAACGCACCGAATCCTGATGATCGGACCGGCTTAAAATAAGCTGTTCAACTTTGTAGAATTCGTGCAATCGATAGATTCCTTTGGTGTCTTTGCCGTAAGAACCTGCTTCCCGCCTGAAACAAGGGGAAAATGCGGCATATTTTTTCGGCAATTCGGATTCAGGAATAACCTCGTCGGAATGCATTCCCATCATCGGTATTTCGGCAGTGGCCGACAAATATAAATCATCCTGGGTTTTGTAAACGTCTTCTCTAGACTGCGGAAAATGTCCCGAGCCGAAAAGATTTTCTTCTTTGACCAAAACGGGCGCAAGAACGGGCGTGTAGCCCTTTTCTTTAAGTTTGGCTAGGACAAAAAGCCATATTGCTTGCGAAAGAAGCGCCGCTTCATTTTTTAAAAAATATCCGCGAAATCCGGAAACCTTGGTCCCCCGCTCAAGTTCAAGCAAATCAAGACGCTCCATAAGTGTTATGTGGCCAACGGGCTCAAAATCAAATTTACGCGGTTCGCCCCATTTGCGTTCTTCTCTCGCGTCTCTCTCGTCGGCTCCGTCCGGAACTGAAGGATCGGGAATATTCGGGACATCAAGCATAAGCCTGCGCCATTCGGTGTCGATTTTTTTAAACTCATACTCTTTACCGGAAAGAACGTCTTTAAGTTCCCTCAACTCCTTTACCGCCGCGTTTTTTTCGTTTTCATCGGCAATCGCTGAGATGCGATCAGACGCCCTGTTTTGTTTGGCTCTAAGCTCTTCAACCTCGGCCATTAATTTTCTTTTGTTTTCATCCAAAACTAAAAACTCGTCAACGCCAAATTCCAGCCTTTTTTTACGAACGGCCTGTTTTACAAGATCGGGGTTTTCCCGAATAAATTTGACATCCAGCATTATATCTAGATTATAGCAATTTCTTAAGGGCGATTTCCATAGCCGCTTTACGGGAGCTGATTTTTCTTTCCGAGGCCATTTTCAAAACCGCGTTTACGCTTTTGTTGACTTTCTCCTTGACCAACCCGAACATTTTTTCGGCGCTGTATCCTTTATATTCGGAATAAGATGATATGACTCCGCCGGCGTTGGCAATTATATCCGGCACTATCATGGTTCCCCTCCTCCAAAGTTCTTCTTCAATATTTTCCCGCATAGGAATATTCGCGCCTTCAACTATTATTTTGGCTCTAACTGATTTTTTATTTGAGTCGTTGATGACGTCGGTTACCGATGCCGGAATTAAAACATCAACCGCAAGGGAAAAAAACTTCTTTCGTGAGATTGGATGTCCCCTTTTGCATTCTTCAATTGACTTCCCGCACGATTTTACTTTTCTCACATCCGTCTCGCTAAGGCCGTTTTTGTTGAATATCGCGCCGTGCCTGTCTGCTACCGCTACGATCTTCGCGCCAGCATTTTTTAAAAACCTAAAAGCGAAACTTCCGACATTTCCAAAGCCGTCTATAGCAACCGAGGCGTCTTTAATGCCGATACCTTTTATTTTCGCCGCGGTCATTACGGCCTCTGCGACGCCGAATCCGGTACTGCCGAGTTCGTGGGGCAGGCCTCCAAGATTTTTCGGCTTTCCGGTCGCGGCTTTTTTGTTGCCAACCTCTTCCACAAACCATTTCATTTCCTTCTCACTGCTCGCGACATCGGGTCCGGCGATATATTTGGAAATTAAAAACGGTTTAATTAAGCGCGCGAAACTTTGGACAAATTTCTTTTTTAGCGCGTCGGAGCCGCCCGGCCAAACAATGCCAGCTTTAGCTCCGCCGAACGGCAAATCGGCCAAAGCGTTTTTGAAAGTCATGGCTCTGGCAAGCCGAAAAATCTCTTCCTCCGAAACATCGGGGGTCATTCTTATTCCGCCTTTGCCCGGTCCAAGTTTAGTGTTGTCTATAACCAAAAATCCCCTCATATCTAGTCGGGAATCGTAAACCCTAATCACGTATTCCGGTCCCAGTGGGTCTGAAATTGCTTTCACGCCCGCGGTATTATTTTACGTTTAATAATGCCGACAACCGTTCTTTGTCAAAGCCGATCGTAAGTTCGCCGTCAATGTCAATCACCGGAACACCCATCTGGTTTGATTTTTTTATCATTTCTTCTCTAGCCTGGGTATCCGACGCGACATTTTTTTCGGAGTATTCGACGCCGTTTTCTTTAAAAAATTCTTTAGCCATTTTGCAGTAAATACAGGTGGGTGTGGTATAGATTGTTACATTTGCCATACTATATAGAGCTTATTACTAATAATTATTTTTTACGACTATTTATATTTTACGGATTATTTAAATATTTTTTCAGAAGCTCGGAACTCGAGCGTATTTTTCCGCTTTTGCCAACATTAAAGATCATTTCAACACCGAGTTTTTTACAAGTTGCGGCTTCGGGTATCGATGCTTCGTCTTTGCGGTCTCCGCCATTGGCGAAAATATCCGGCCTGAATTTCTCTATCGCCTCCCCCACGTCGTTTCTGTCGCTTTGAAGCACATAAACATCATCAACATATTTTATGCTTCTTATAAGCTCTGCCCGGTCATTTTGATTCATGAAAAATTTCCCTTTTTTTCGCGTAAGCCAATCATCACAGTTAAGGACGACCAAAAGCTTATCGCCGAGCTCCTTGGCTTCTTTAAACATCTCAAGATGCCCGATATGTATCGGGTCAAAGCCCCCGGAAACCATGATTAAACGTTTTTTGGACATATAAATATATTAATCAAATATTACCAAATTTTGGACCCGAGAGGAATCGAACCTCCATCTTCCGCCTGCCTGCCGGCAGGCAGGGATGTCCCGATGGATTTTGGTGGGCTCACATTTGGACTCGGGGGGAATCGAACCCCCATCTTCCGGATGCAAACCGGATGCTCTGCCACTAAGCTACGAGCCCACCAAAATCATACGGGATCCTCGATTTTGTAATTCCGCTTTGCGGAAACAAAATCGGGACAAACCGCCTGCCCGCCAGCAGGCAGGGATGCTCTGCCACTAAGCTACGGGCCCTTATCAAAATGTAAAGTTTATAATATAATAAACACGGAGTTTATTCAATTCTTTGAAACCGAGGGAGGCGGCCGATGCCGGATCAAAATCAGCCGTCTCTCTGGCGGCGAATGTTCTTATCCGTTCAGATATGCGCGCAAAAAAATCCCAGAACAGCCGGTTTTCTGGCGCTTGGCGGCTTTTGGATTTTCTTTGCCTGGACGTGGGGTCCATTGAGTCCGTTTAATCTGTGGGCCGGAAACAACCTTCTTTTTTCGCTAAAATGGTGGTTTGACGCGCTCGGGCACTCTGCCGCCGGAGTCATGCTTACCATAACTTTTCTGCATATTTACAAAACCCCCCAGCGCTCCCTCGAACTTGAACGAGACGAGCAAAAGTTTGAAAGTCTGATTTGGAAAATTAAACTCAAGACATTCTATGTCGCGGTAATATGGGAAATTCTGGAGATGAGTTTTGATTGGTATAAAAATGGCTATACCTTTACCGAGCTTGTAACCAATATCCAGAAGGGCGGAGCGGACACCACGATTGATATCGCCCTAACGGCATTTTGCGGAGCGTTTCTGATGGAGTGTTATGAAAGATACAAAATTAAATCCAGAAAAAAGCACCCTGATAAATACATCCAAATAGACCGGAAAATAGAATTAATCCTTGCTTTACACGGCGAGGTAATGGAGGACCTTCGTTTAATACGCACAGAAGACCGCAAAGAACGGATAGCAAGGTTAAAAGAAGCCGCAAAACGGCTGACAAAATTTTTAAGAAAGAAAGCTATTTAGCGCCCCGCCTGAAATCAGGCGGGATTTTTTATTGCCAAAGTAATGATGTGCTCCAAAAGCATTGGGAATTCGAGTCCAACAGCAGATGCCGCTTTGGGAAAAAGACACACGTCGGCAAGCCCCGGCAAGGTATTCACTTCTATTAAGAATATTTTACCCCCCTCATCTATTCTGAAGTCGGCCCGCGAGTAATGCCGGCACCCTAAAGACTGATGGGCGGCGACGGCGATTTTTTTCATTCGTTCCGAAAGTTCGGGCGAAAATCTACCCGGACATATTTCTTGCGTGGAGCCGTCGTATTTTGATTCGTAATCAAAAAGTTTCTTGCGCGCCGGAGGAATTATTTCAACCACCGGAAACGCGTAGTGTTTTTGTTCCCGAAAATCTTCGAGCACCGCGCAAGTTGCTTCGCGCCCCGAAATAAATTTTTCAATTAAAATTTCATCGTCGTATTTTAACGCTTGTTCCGCCGCTATAATTAAACTATAAATATCTTTGGATATGCTTACGCCTATTGATGAGCCGCGGCTGGCTGGTTTTATCACCATTGGGAAAAACATTTTACGAACGGCTTCGGCTGATTTTTCCGGCAAATTGTCTCCCGCGCGGACTGATACTGCCGAAGGGGTTAATATACCTGAAATTTCAAAAATAGCGCGCGCGAGGCGTTTATGCAGAGCCGTGGCTGACGCAAAAACTCCCGAACCGGTATAAGGGACGTTGTGCGCTTCAAGAATTTTCTGCACGGTTCCATCTTCGCCGTATTCGCCGTGCATGGCGTTAAACGCGACATCGATTGACCTGAAAACTTTATGCGGTTCGGCTTTTACTCCATCTAAATGCCAAACACCGTCTTTGCTTATCAAAACGTCGCTTGCGCCGTACTTTTTTTGGTCCAAATGTTTAAGCACGGCTCCGCCGGTTTTAAGCGAAATATCATACTCGCTGGACGGCCCGCCTCTTAATATCCCCACCTTGATTTTAGCCATTGTTTTTATTATAACGAATAAAGAGTTGTTTTCACAACACACCACACCCACACACCTGGTGTGTGGGTGTGGTGTGGGATAAGGGGGGGGATAAATGCTCTCACGGCTGGAGTTCGGCGAGGACGGAACGACGTGTCAATTTAATGATTTTCCGGCAAGGCATTTTTTCACCACGGCGCTTGCCGGCAACATGTCGGCCAAATATGGACAACCCAAGGATGCGCTAAGCAATTTCGAAAAATGTCTAAATGGTCGCGGGTTTTCATCCCACAAGCCGGTTGTAATTTTGCCCGAGCATTCGGACAATATTGTCTTTGCGCCCCGGCATTGGCGCGAGGCGGAGGAAGTAAAATGTGACGGAATTTTTACAACCTTCCCCGAGGTCGCGTTTATCCTTCGTCCGGCCGATTGTTTTCCTATTTTGATGAGCACGGTTGACCGATATTTTGTCGGTCTGGTTCATGCCGGATGGAAGAGCACGAACTTGGAAATAGCGCGTCAAGCGGTGGAACTGGCGGTTAAGCATTATCCAATAGAGCCGGAAGATATTTTCGTCGGAATAGGCCCGGGAATACACAAATGCTGTTATAAGGACGAAAGGACCGCTCAAAATCTGCTGAAAGACAAGCGATGGGCGGAGTCTGTGGAGGAAAACGCGTTTGGCACATTCGGATTCGGCGCGCATATTGACCTGCTTAATTTCAATATTAAACAACTTTTGTACGCGGGCATAAAACCCGAACATATAAAAGTTGCTTCCAGCTGTACCTGCTGTTCAAGAGACGAAAAAGGCAAGCATTTGTTCTTTTCGCATCACCGCGCAGAGCTTACGGGCGAGCCCGAAGGCAGATTTTCCGCAGTCGTTTCAATGATTTAAAAAAAACCCGACAATGTCGGGTTTTGTTTTTAGGGATTCAAAAATGGTATAATTTTCTTATGAAAAAAAATAAGGCCTGTAAATTCATAGCGTTTATGGGTGGGGTTGGTTCGGGCAAAACCACGGCTATGAAATTGGCGGCAAAAAATCTGGGATTTAAGCCGGTTAAAGAAAAATTCAGCGAAAACAATTTTTTGCCCCTCTTTTATAAAGATATGAAAAAATGGGCTTTTCATTCGCAATTATTTTTTTCAATAGAAAAATTAAATCAGCTTCTTGAAATCAAGGAACTGCTCCAAAAAACTTCTGCGGTTCTTGACACGTCAATACATCAGGATTTTTGTTTTTTGGACACGCAAAAAAAACTGGGATTTTTAACTGAAAAGGAGTATAAAATTTATCGTTATGTTTACGATAAAGTAAAAAAACGGCTTCCTCACCCCGACCTTTTGGTTTATTTAAAAACCAATCATAAAAACTTAAAAAAAAATATCATAAAAAGAAAAAGGAGTTATGAAAAAACAATTCCCGCTTTTTATCTGAAAACTTTATCCGAAACACAGGATTTATGCGTCAAAAAATACAAAAAAAATACGTCGGTTTTAACTATTGATATGGATAAATTGGATTTCAAAAACAACAAAAAAGACCGGAAAAAACTTTTAAATTTAATCAAAAAGGCATTATAAAAAAGCCCCAAAGGGGCTTTTTGGCTAAAACGGAAAATCCTCTCTTTTTCCGCCTCTACGCACAAATTCGGCAATATATTCCTCTCTTTTTTCCTGAAATTGTCTTAAATAGTCTATCGCCTCCTCAACAAATGGCTTATACCAGTCTTTAAGCGACGGAAACTCGTTCCACGAATACTTATCCAAAACCGGAATGTGCAGTTCCAGGCATTTCGGGGCAAAATGCAGGTGTCCCAAACGGCATTCGTGTATGGCGCGCTTAAGGTGTCCCAAATTCTCAACGGCGTTGAAAAATCTTGCTTCCCTGTCTTTAATGCATAAGTCTGATTTAAACATTGTGCGCCTGTAAATTAGAAGGAGATATTCTTGAATCTTGCCTGGTAAGGGCTTTATAATTTCTTTAAAAGCAGTGAGTTCGTCTTCTGTTTGGGAAGCTCCGCCCTCTTTTATTTTTTCAAAATGAGGCATATCGCCCTTGATTATTTCTCCGATGTCGTGAACCAAGGCCATCATCGCAAGCAGTCCCACGTCAAGCTGGACTTTTCCAAAAGGAAGCAGTCCCCGTTTTTTACGCCATTCATTTTCCGTAACTGCGCAGATGATTGTCAGAAAAACAGTTTTAAATGTGTGCTGTAGATCGTTTTCTCTAACCGATTGACCGGCGATATTCTCTCTTTTTTCCCAGCGAACCACGCCTTCCATCCCCTCCGCCATCCCCTGCAGATACTCAAAAATGTTGCCCAAATTTACCTCTTCTCCCGATTCAAGAAAACTTTTTAATCTTTCGTCGCTCACCGTTTTCCCCTTGTAAAAAAGCAAAATCTATTTAAAATGTTATCATGGCAAAATTGTTAAAAATAGGTTTGGATTTAGACGGCATCATAATTTCTCTAGTGTCAAGAAAAAAACTCGTCCAGCAAAGGCGAACGAGTTAAATGGCAGGTGTTTCTAATTTTCCCGCAAAAGGACTTCCACGAAAATTCTGTCTTTCAAAAACTTTGTAAATTCTTCAAACGCCCGCTTCTCTTCGTCTGTCTCAAACGCGGCTTTCATTTTTTCCCGCATATAGCCGTAATCTCCTTTTATCACCTCTTTTACGGACACATTGGGGTCGTGAGGCAGAGAAAAAAACGCGAAGCCGGAGTGAACAATGTTCCATATTTCTTCGGATATGGGATGTCCTCCGCCAAAATAAATGTGAGTACGCTTAAACGGATCCAGGAATTCTGTAAAATTTTTTTTGGCTTCGTAAAGAGCCTCGGTAAGCTCTCTGCCATTTTTGAAAAGAATAAAGCGTATCAGAGGGGCTTTTGATTTATCCGCAAGCGCCGCTACGCCCATGTTCCACACGGCCAAAGAAAGAAAATTTCCGAAAGCCATTTTTTTCAGCGTTTCTTTCATCACACGCAAATCCTCCCTATTTACTTTATATCTGGCCCAACCTTAACAAAAAAAACCAAAAATTGCAAGAGCTTTTATTTTGAGTGAAAAAATGTATAATAAAAATTGCGCGCGTATAGCTCAGTGGGTAAAACGTGAATGTCTTCACGTTTTACGAGATTCTTAACATTTTATATAGTTAGTTCAGTGGCGGGCGTATGGGCGTATAGCTCAGTGGTAGAGCGCGTCACTGATAATGACGAGGTCGAAGGTTCGATCCCTTCTACGCCCACCACTGAACTAACTTTTAAATTTTAGAAAGAATCCCCGGAAGAACGGAAAGACAGCATAACATGCTGTCTTTCCTAATAATGACGATGTCCATGGTTCCCTGCCCGCAATCGCCTGGAGCGACAGCGACTGGCAGGCGGGGATCCCATGTACGCGCACAAGCAAAAAGAAAAGCGCGCTTTACTGCGCGCCTTGTATTCTTTTTTGATACTCTTTCGCTGTAAGTTCGTATCGTACAAAATCAAGCCATTTGCCTTTCAGAAAATATTCTTCTTTAAGAACTCCTGCTTTGCGGTAGCCGAGCCTGTCAGCTATACGATGCATTTTCATATTTTCAAAGTAGAAACTCATAAAAATCTTGTTAAGGCCAAGAATTTCAAATCCATAGCCATGAGTAAGGTCCAATATTTCATGAGCATATCCATGACCGCGGAATTCTTCGTTTAGGATTGTGATTCCGACGCGCGCGTTTTTATTTTGCCAGTCGATTTCAAGGAGTCCCACAGTTCCTATAAATTGTTTACGGTCGCGGCTAAAAATCGAAAAAACCAACTCCTCCTCATCTCTCATTCGTCTGATGGTTGATCGTATCCAGCCGACTTCTTTGGCCAGAGTCGGAATTCCACCAGAAAAAAAGTTTAAGTTTGAAGGAACTTCCGAAGCGGTGTTGAGGCAATGCAGAATATCCGAAGCGTCTTTTATTTTTATGAGTCGCATGCACATACGATCGCCCAACAAAAATTCAGACTTACGGTTCATAAGACCTCCTGTTTAAACGTTGTTCCCGTGCTTCTTTAAAACTTATAACATATTTATATATCAGCGTCAAATCAAAAACCCGCCATTGAGGCGGGTTTTTGATTAAGAAAATTTTCCTACTTGTCCCGCGAGTGCGCAGACTAACTCATGTGTTTGGAGACCAATTTGGTCATCTCAAACATATTGACTTCGCCCTTGCCGCCGAAAATCGGGCGCAGTTTGTCGTCGGCCTTGATGTTCCTCTTGTTCTGGGGGTTCTGCAGGTTGTGCTTCTTGATGTATTCCCAGAGCTTCTTGACGACCTGGCCTCTTGGCATGGGCCCGCTTCCTACAACTGCCTCAAGTTCTGCCGACAGATTCAATGGCTTTAACAAAGCCGGATTTGCCTTTCGGACCATAAAGTATTTAGTTAGTTATTAACTCTAATTTCGACGCATTTACATTATACCATATTGAGCTTTATTTTGTCTCGTTCTCCCGCGCACCTCGCGGGACAGGAGCCTCAATTTAGGGCTTTGAGGCCAATACCCTTATTTCGTCCCGAAATACGGGACGAGCGACCTACATCTTGTCCGATATCCATCGGACACCAAATGGTAGTAAATAATCCACGACCAGCTTCCGCTAGCCGTGCCTTGTTACGACTTAGTCCCTGTCACCGAGCTCACCTTAGCCGAGCACATAACTGCCGAATATTTTCCGCAGCTATGTGCTCGGTTTTGGGTGCTCCCGGCTCCCTTGACTTGACGGGCGGTGAGTACAAGACTCGAGAACGTATTCACCGCGGCATGCTGATCCGCGATTACTAGCGATTCCGGCTTCACGAGGTCAAGTTGCAGACCTCGATCCGAACTGAGGCCGGCTTTGATGGGATTAGCTCCGCCTTACGGCTTGGCGACCCATTGTACCGGCCATTGTAGCACGTGTGTAGCCCAGGGCATCAGAGGGCCATGCTGACTTGGCGTCATCCCCACCTTCCTCCCAGCCCTTGTCCTTCCAATTTTTGAAAAAACAAGGGCTGGGCAGTCTCGCCTGACATATATAACAGGCAATGGGGGTTGCGCTCGTTATCCCACTGAAGGGAACAACTCAAGCCACGAGCTGACGACAGCCATGCAGCACCTGTCCAGCCGTCCTTGTGAGAAAACTTTCCTTTCGAAAAATCGTCGTCTGGATTTCAAGCCCTGGTAAGGTTTTTCGGTTACCGTCGAATTGAACCACATGCTCCACCGCTTGTGCGAGTCCCCGTCTATTCCTTTGAGTTTTAGCCTTGCGGCCGTACTCCCCAGGCGGATGGTTTAACGCGTTAGCTTCGGCACTCAAAGGGTCGATACTTCGAATACCTAACCATCATCGTTTAGGGCGTGGACTACAAGGGTATCTAATCCTTTTCGAAACCCACGCTTTCGTGTTTCAGGGTCAGGAACGCGCCAGCTGACTGCCTTCGCCTTTGGTGTTCCCCTGGATATCAATGGATTTCACTCCTACACCCAGAGTTCCGTCAGCCTCTCGCGCCCTCCGAGCTTTGCCGTTTCCTGTCCAGTTCCCGCGTTGAGCGCGGGATTTTAAAACAGGACTAACAAAGCCCCCTACACACCCTTTACGCCCAGTAAATCCGGATAACGCTTGGGCTCCTCGTATTACCGCGGCTGCTGGCACGAGGTTAGCAAGCCCTTATTCATAGGGTACCGTCATCCCCCACCTTTGCAGTTTAGTTCGCGCTTCTTTTGATTCTATTGCGAAGTTGCGCGAATCCTTTTTTGTGCTGTTTAAGTTTTCGCTCACGCTCTAATGCGTCGAGGCTAGATTTATAAACTTCACAATAAACCAATTCAATCGGCAAATACTTTTTTGTAAAAGCGCTCTCGCCGTTTTGATGTTGATTTAATCTGCGTTTCAGATTATTGGTATAACCAACATAAAGTTGCCCATTGCTCATTTTAAGAACATAGACAAAATACATAGTTTGACTATATCACAACTGAAACTGCAAAGGTGGGGGATTCTTCCCCTATAAAAGCAGTTTACGTCCCGAAGGACTTCTTCCTGCACGCGGCGTCGCTCCATCAGGCTTTCGCCCATTGTGGAATATTCTCGGCTGCTGCCACCCGTAGGTGTATGGCCCGTATCGCAGTGCCATTGGTGGGGGGCGAGCTCTCACTCCCCCTAGCCGTCATAGCCTTGGTGGGCTTTTACCCCGCCAACAAGCTGATAGCTCGCAAGCCTTTCTTGAAGCGGATTGCTCCTTTACCCTTACGGGAACTATCGGGAATTAGCTCCGCTTTCGCGGAGTTGTACCCGACTTCAAGGTAAGTACTTACGTGTTACTACCCCGTCTGCCACTAACCAAATCTCTTGATATAATCTTAAAATTTGATTCGTTCGACTTGCATGCCTTATCCACGCCGCCAGCGTTCATCCTGAGCCAGGATCAAACTCTCTAAAAAAATGAACGAGACAAAATAAAACTCATATGCGTATAATTTTTGTGTGTCAAAATTTTCAAAGTTCTCCGGCCAGCTTGTCCCGCCAAAGGCGGGAAAACACAGCCGCGATTGGCTCCAACAAGAACCAATCGCGGCCACACTTTCCAATTTTTCAATATTTACTATGATCCAGTTTTAATGATTTCCATAGTCATTCCATTATATAGCCCCGCAAACCTCTGTCAAGCCCGCACTATATATTAAAACTCGTGCCCGATTTTGGCCATTTTTCTGGCAAATTGCCATATGTCTCCCGCTCCCATGGTGATTATTATCCGCTTGTCCCCTTTTACCCGCTTATCCCCCTTCTCCCATTTTGAAAAAACCTCAACCGCCTCATGCCTTTTTTTCAATTCGTTAAAAAGAGACTTTTCCAGATTTTTTCCTTCGGTATTAATTCCCTCTCTGGCTGAAGAATATGTCGGCGCAAGATAAACCTCATCGGCATCTTTGAATGCCCCGGCGAATTCCGAAAGCAGGACTTTTGTCCGGCTGAAAGTGTGCGGCTGGAAAATAACGGTTATTTTATATTCCGGCCAATTATTTTTAAGCGCCGAAAGGGTTGCCGAAATTTCTGCCGGGTGATGGGCGTAATCGTCAATGATGATAAGTTTTTCCGTCTGGACATAAATTTCCATGCGCCTCCTGACTCCGCTAAATTCCGAAAGTCCCTTCCGTATTTTTTCGTCCGCGATTCCAATCTCACGGCAAAATTCCAAAACCAAAGCAAGATTTTTTTGGTTGTGTTCACCCAAAAGATATGGCGAAGGAGAAGGTTCCCAAACCGGCGGAATTTCCGAAACCGAGTTTTGGGGCATCTTTAAAACTCGGTTTCGGAAATTCCCCAACACCTTTTTTGACGTTTGCGCGGCCAGTTTTCTAAAAGCCTCTTGATAAGATTCCCTGTCCGGAAAAGTATCGGGGTGATCGTAGTCTATGTTGGTAATAAGCAAATATTCCGGTCTGAAGTTTAAAAACTTATTTTGGTACTCGTCGCCTTCAACGACCATCCATTCGGATTTTCCGGCTCTGAAATTTGAATCCCAAGCGATGACGGTTCCGCCGACAATGACCGTCGGATCAAAGCCCGCCGAAATCATAATTTGACCCAAAAGCGCCGTAGTTGTGGTTTTACCGTGAGAACCGGCGATCATTATTCCCTTTTTCTGATTGAAGACTTCGGCCAAAGCTTCGGCATAGCTCATTTGAGTAATATTCAGCTCTGTGGCCTTTTTTCTTTCGGTGTTGTCTTCACCATAGGCGCTTGAATAGATTATTAAGTCTATATCCGAAGTTATGTTGTCGGCGTCAAAGTTTAAGGGTTTGACGTTTAATCGCTCGAGTACGCGGTCAGTATGGAACTCCTCCCCAATATCGGAGCCGGAAATACTCGCTCCATAGCTCAATAAAAGCTCGCACAAAGCCGTCATTCCGACACCTTTTATACCGACCATATGTATTCTTTTTTCGTTAAACTTATCCATAAAAAGGTTATACTACAAATATGTATATTGTTGAAATTATGCCTATCGGCCGGTCTTTTTTCAAAAACGAGGCCTTGACTTATTTTAGCACCAAAAAACTTGAACCGGGCGCCTTGGTTGAAATAAGCGTGCGGAATAAAAACTCTTTAGCCATAGCGGTATCCATAGAAAATTTAGAGACAAAAAAAGCGTCACTAAAAAAAGAACTCTTTCCCTTAAAGAAAATAAACAAGGTTTTAGCCGAACGGCTGGTAAGCGCCGATTTTCTTTCCTCCATACGCGAAATCTCGGATTATTTTTTAGCCTCAAGCCCCTCCCTGGCAAACTTTTTTTTGCCAAAAATATTTTTAAAAAAAGAGGTTCTCGGCAAAATGTCTTTTTCGTCGGCATACAACCCGAAAAACGCAAATCAAAAAGAAAATTTTAAGGTCGGGGTCTACCAAGCCGAACGCCCGGAACGCTTAAAATATTATCGGGCGATATTGCGCGAAACTCTTGGTCAAAAACGGTCGTGCGCGGTAATTTTGCCGACACAAAGTCTGGCCGAGGCCGAATACAATGAACTGAAGACGGGTTTGGAGGACAGATGTTTTTTGCTTCACGGAGAACTTTCCGCGAAAAATTTAGCTTCTGTTTTGGGAAAAATTTATGAATCTGCGGATCCAATCGTAACCGTTGGAACTCCCCACCTGCTTGCTTTCTTAAGACCGGATACGGGAACGCTCATAATAGACGAGGAATCCAGCGAATATTATTATAACTCAAGGCGTCGGCCGTTTTTTGATGTTCGTAAACTTGCGGAGGTCATTGCCAAAAAAATGAATTTAAGCCTTATTTCCGGCGATATTATTTTGAAATTGGCCATAGATTCCGCGGAAAAATTTCCGCTTAACAGTACGATTGCGCCGGACTTGGCCGGAACGGGAAGACTTTTGTCCCAGGCAAAAAATTTGATAATAGACTCCAGGGAAAAATCTCCCAAGGAATTCCGGGTTTTAAGCCAAGAACTTATAGAGCATATTCGCGAAACGCGCGACAAAAAAGAATCGCTTGTTTTGGTTGGTTACAGGCGCGGGCTTAATCCGACAACTCTTTGCCAGGATTGCGGCGAAGCACTTGTCTGTAAAAACTGCTCAAGCCCTCTTGTTTTGCACCAGTCAAATAAAGACGGGGCCGGCAAAAAATATTTTTTTTGCCACTATTGCTTAAAAAAGGCGGAGGCCGCGGAACGGTGTCCAAACTGCGGAAGCTGGAAACTGGCAAACTATGGAGTAGGGGTTGAAAAAATAGGGGAAGAGTTAAAAAGGCTGTTTCCGGAAGCAAAGTTATTCAGGTTTGACTCGGACGCGATAAAATCCAGAAAAGAAGCCGAGCGCGTAAAAAAAGAATTTGCCGACACGCCCGGGAGTATGCTGGTAGCCACGGAAATTTTTATTAATTTTTTCAAGACCCCTCTGCCCCACATAGCGGTTGCGGCGATTGACGGCCTGTTTTCCATTCCGGATTACGGCATCCACGAACGAATTGCCGGATTTTTGATGCGTCTGCGCTCCTTGGCCCAAAAGAGTTTCGTAATCCAGACTCGTCTGCCGGACCACCCCCTTTTTGAGTATGTCGCTTCCGGCAATATGTCCCGCTTCAAAAGCGACGAACTGGAAGAACGCAAAAAGTTAGGCTATCCGCCGGCTGTCGACATGATCAAAATAACTCTTGTTGACACAGATCGGGCCAAACTTGTCGGACACATTTCGGCTTTAGCCGATGAACTCAAAAAATCCTCGAAAGGGCGCCCTTTTGAATGTGTCGACTTTCCGGCTTTTGTGATGAAGATCAAGGGGAGTTTTCGCTGGCACATACTTTTAAAACTCGAACGCGGAAGCTGGCCCGCGAGCCATCCGGAAATAAAAAAAATACTTGCCGGTTTGCCTTCGTCCTGGAGCATTCAGGTCAATTCCCCATCCTTATTATAGTCCCGGGCAGTTTGATGCCGGTTTATAACCAAGACTCTCGGCTTCTTTTTGAGATGAAAACCAGATCTTGTTCTCCTCTTTTATTCTGCCGGCACCCGCGCAAGAAGGAGGATAGTAGGCGGTGCCGTTTTTTGAGGCGACAAAAAGGGCTTCTGACGCCAAGACGGCTCCCAGATTCACCTCTTCAATCGTTATTGGTCTTTTTTGGTCCACCAGATAGGAAAGCCGCCCCAGACCAAATCCTATAAGTGCGATCATTAAAAAACTAAGGGCTATGAAAAAATCGCTTTGGTTTTCTTTAAAATAGGACTTGACTCCGTTAAATTTTTCGGATAACATAATAGAATAATTATGATGTCCCTATTAAATTTTGCAAGCAAAATTTGCTCGGTACATCCTAATTTCAGCTAAAATTTATTCGCTAAATATGGCGCCCCTCTCAAATTTTGCAAGCAAAATTTGCTCGGGATGCTCATATTTACGGTTAAATTTTATTCGCTAAATATGGCGCCCCTCTCAAATTTTGCAAGCAAAATTTGCTCGGGATGCTCATATTTACGGTTAAATTTTATTCATTATCATTCTAAAATTTAAGTAAATATGGCACATACAAAAGCGCAGGGATCGGCAAAAAATCTTAGGGATTCCAAACCCAAATATCTTGGCGTTAAATTAGGCGACGGCCAGACTGCCCGTACGGGGGATATTATTATCCGCCAAAGAGGTTCGCGCTATATTGCCGGCCGAAATGTCGGTGTCGGAAAAGACTACACGCTGTTTGCCCTTCAGGGGGGGAAAGTAAAATTTTCGCAAAAAAGAAAAATGAGATTCAACGGCAGAACAACTGCCAAAAAAATGGTGAGCGTCGTTTAAATTTATTTTATTTTTGTCGCGCCGAATTGGCTCTGGCCGATTTTATAAACTCGTTAAAAAGCGGGTGGGGCTTGAACGGTTTTGATTTTAGTTCGGGATGAAATTGCACTCCGACGAAAAACGGGTGGTCTTTAAGTTCTATTATTTCAACCAAGTTTCTTTGCGGATTTATTCCCGCTACCACCAGACCCAGTTTTTCGAATTTATCCCTGAAATCGTTGTTGAATTCATATCGGTGGCGGTGCCTTTCCACTATATTTTTTTCGCCGTAGGCCCGGAAGCTCGCGGTGCCGGATTTTATTTCGCAAGGATATGCCCCAAGACGCATAGAGGCGCCAAACTTCCCTTCGCTTAAATTCTTTTCCTGCTCTTGCAGGGTTGAAACGACCGGGTACGCGGTCCGGGCGCTTATTTCCGTTGACGAGGCCTGACGAAGCTTAGCGACCGAGCGGGCAAACTCTATCACCGCAAGTTGCATTCCGTAGCAAAGGCCGAGATACGGTATCTTTTTGCGTCTGGCGTATCCTATCGCCCCCATTTTGCCCTCGACTCCCCTGTCGCCGAACCCGCCGGGCACTATTACACCGTCGAGTTTATCCAGTTCCGAAAGTTTTTTTGAGTCTTTTTCATACTCTTCGGCATTAAGCCATAATATATTGGGCTTCAGGCCGTTATGCCAAGCGGAATGCTTTACGGCCTCAATGACGGAGATATAGGAGTCGCTTAAGGTAAACCGGCCGGTTGAAAAATATTTCCCGACAATTCCGATTCTAATTTCTTTGCGGACGCTTTTGATTTTACGGCCCAGTTTCTGCCAATTTACAAGTCTTGATTTTTTGACCGGCAAATTAAATTTTGTCAAAATTCTTTCGCTTATTTTTCCTCGTTCAAAGTTCACTGGAATTTCATAAATACTCTTTACATCGGGTGCGGAAATTATGTCGTCTTCTTTAATATTGCAAAATGAAGCAATTTTGCGTTTACGCGGATTGTCTAAGGGCAGCGCGGATCGGGCAATAATTATATCCGGCTGTATACCCGAAGCGTTTAAGGTTCGTACGGCATGCTGAGTCGGCTTGGTTTTCATCTCGCCTATCATGTGAGGAACCGGCAGATAGCTTACGACCACAAAAAGAACTTTGTCCGGTGATTTTAATTTCATCATGCGTCCTGCCTCAAAAAAAATTAGGTTTTGATATTCGCCGATAGTGCCTCCGATTTCAACAAGGACGAAATCGGCCTTATCCTTTTTGGCCGCAAGTTCTATCCGTCTTATAACTTCTTCGGGTATATGCGGAACCGTTTCAACACACCTTCCGCCGTATCCGAGTGAACGCTCGCGCCCAATGACCTCCTGATACACCTGACCCGATGTCATATAATTATGCCGATACATATTCTCGTCCAAAAATCTTTCGTAATTGCCTATATCCTGATCACACTCGAGGCCATCGTCGGTCACAAAAACCTCACCGTGTTCAACCGGATTCATTGTTCCGGCATCTACGTTTAAATAGGGGTCGATTTTTATACAGCTTGCGCGAAACCCGCAATTTTTAAGAATGGCGGCAATCGCCGCCGTGGAAACACCCTTTCCGATACCTGACATTACCCCGCCCGCGATAAAAATATATCTAGCCATTTTTTATGCCCTTTTTACTTTCTTTAGCTTTGACGATAATTTTTATTTTTCCGGAGATGTCCCCTCTTTTCAGTTCAACTTCATGAGTCCCGGCGTTTTTTATAGGTTCATTGATTAAAATATCGGATTCGGCTATTTCTTTGACTTCCGACTTGGCAATTGCTGACGCGATTTGCTTTGCGGATATTCCCCTGAAAAGCCCGCCCTGCTCGTTTGTTTTTGCTTCGATAACAATTTCAATATTTTTAAGCTTGTTCAGCGCTTCCTCAAAAGCGCCGAGAGCAATCATGTTTTTTTCTTCGCGTTCTTTTTTCAGCCCATCCGCCTCCAAAATAGCCGTCGGTGTTGCCGGTTTTGCAAATCCGCGCGGAAACAAAAAATTGCGCGCGTGCCCGCTTTTCACTTCTTTTATGTCTCCGATCTGCCCAAGGTGGGGCACGTCTTTTGTGAGCAATACTTTCATGCCGTTATTGCATATTTTTTAATATTTCTATCGCCCTGTCAAGCTGCGGGTCCACTGACTCATCGTTTTCTTTCGCCGCCTCAACCTGCACGTCGGGCTCAAGGCCGTTTTCCGAAATCGAATGGCCCAGGGGTGTCAGCCAGCGAGCCACGGTTATTTTAAGCGAAGTGTCGGAGGTTATGGGAACCAGTTCCTGGACCGATCCTTTGCCGAAGGTTTTTGTGCCAACTATTTTAGCAAGGCCGTAATCGCGTAGCGCCCCAGCGACAATTTCCGAAGCGGACGCGGAACCCCCGTTTGCCAGAATAACCATCGGAATGCCGCCAAAAACATTATAGCCCTTTGAGCGGTATATTTTTTCGTCGGCGCTTCCCAAACTCTCACGGACCACCGTTTTTCCCGCCGGCAAAAACCAGCTTGAAATATCAACCGCCGCTTCCAAATATCCGCCGGGATTATTGCGCAAGTCCAAAACGAGCTTTCCGCTCCCCGATTCGGCCATTTCCCGAAGGGCTGTCCGGAATGCCGAGGGTGAACGTTCGGAAAAACTGTAAAGCCTGATTATAAAAACGCCGTCCGGCCGGCTCTCGGTATCAATTAGAGGTATCTGAATAACGTCTCTTTCAACAGAAATTTCGCGAGTTGAATCTTCTCCGTTTCTTAAAATTGTCAGCACAACTTTTGTGCCCCTGGGGCCTTTAATTTTTTGGACAGCCTCGGTCAAGTCAAGGCCGGCCGTAGATTCATCGCCTATTTTTATTATTTTATCTCCGGATTTTATTCCTGCCCTGTAAGCCGGCGTTCCGTTTAACGGGGCCACAACCGTGAGCGCGCCCTTCCTCATGCTGATTTCCATCCCGACGCCCTCAAAATCGCCCCTGATTTCGTCCTCAAAAGTCTTGTTTTCGACGGGAGGCAAAAAAACCGTGTATGGATCATCAAGCGATGCGGCCAGTCCCTCAATAGAACCCCAAAGCATACTCTGCCGGTCAAGGCCGTCCGAAGATACGTATTTTTCTTCGATCACTCTCCAAGATTTCCAAAACGGAGAAAAATCGAGTTCGCCAGTTGTTCCTATCTGCGGTTCTTTGCCCAGGACCGCGAGCACCTTTTCAACCTCCGGCCTGGATTCGTATCCAAAATAAACTCCGAGGCCAAACGACGCCAAAACGACGAGTATTCCCGCTAAAATCAAAACGGTTTTTTTGGAGAGATAAAAATTCATAGCAAATAATTTCTTTTTATTTTATACTACTATTATCTTAACGGCAACGGCAATCAAACAATGAAACTTTTTAACACACTAACACGAAAAAAAGAAATTTTCAGGCCTCTCCGAAAAAGTTGGGTCGGTTTATATACTTGCGGGCCGACAGTTTATAACTTTGCCCATATCGGCAATCTGCGCACCTATATTTTTGAAGATTTGCTTAGAAGGACCTTGGAACAAGCGGGTTATAAAGTAAAGCATGTGATGAATATAACCGATGTGGGCCACCTTACCTCGGATGCCGATGCCGGAGAAGACAAGTTGGAAAAAGGAGCGAAGCGCGAAGGAAAATCCGTTTGGAACATCACTCGGTTTTACACACAGGCTTTTCTAAAAGACATAGGGCGCCTAAACATTAAGAAGGCTCAAAAATTGGTCCCGGCGACAAAAGAAATTCAAGAACAAATCAAAATGATTCGCCGGCTTTTTAAAAACGGCTATGCTTATGAAACCGAACAAGCCGTATATTTTGACGTGATGAAGTTCAAAGGATACACGAAGCTTTCCGGACAAAAGCTTACACAAAAACTTGCGGGTGCAAGAAAGGAAGTGGTGCCGGATCCGCAAAAACGGAATCCGGCGGATTTCGCCTTGTGGTTTAAAATCGCCGGAAGATTCAAGAACCATATCATGCAATGGCCTTCTCCCTGGGGCGCGGGTTTTCCCGGCTGGCATATCGAGTGTTCGGCAATAGCTTCAAAATATCTTGGCCAGCCGTTTGATATTCATGCGGGCGGAGTTGATCATATCAGCGTTCACCACACCAATGAGATCGCTCAATCCGAGGGAGCATACGGTAAACCGCTTGCCAAAATTTGGATGCACGGGGAATTTCTTTTGATTGACACCGCCAAAATGGCTAAATCGGACGGAAATTTTTTAACCTTACAGCTTCTTATAAATAAAAGATTCGACCCGCTTGCTTATCGCTACCTCGTATTAACCAGCCATTACCGCTCAAGGCTTAATTTTACTTGGGAATCGCTTGGGGCGGCCAAAATCGCGCTTGAAAAAATAAGAAATCGCGTTTTAGAACTTAGAGAGTCGGCAAAACTCAAAGATAATTCCGTTTTTCGCAGAGAATTTGATAAAAAAATAATGGATGACTTAAATTCTCCGGAAGCGCTTGCGGTTTTTTGGAAGAATTTCGACAGACTTTCGCTGGAAGACATCTTGTGGACCGACCGGATTTTTGGCTTGAACCTTTTGGCTTTGAAACCTTTAAAAATTCCGGCAAAAATCAAAAAGCTCGCGCGCGAGCGTGAAAAGGCCCGTGAGGTCAAGGATTGGAAAACGGCCGACAGCATCAGAAACAAAATCCAGAAATCTGGCTGGCAGGTTGAAGACAGCCCCAAAGGTCCAATTATCAAACCCTTTAGTCCTCCCTTTGTTAAACCGTTTTAACCCTTTTACCTTTAATCCCCTTACTCCCCTTAACCCCATTTTTTCCCCTTTAATCCCTTTTTCTCCCCTTAATCCCTTTTTTCCCTTTTAATCCCTTTTCTACCCTTTAAATCCCATTTATAATCCCCTTGTGGCTTTCAAACCCAAACAATCCAAAAACCCATACGGATACCGCAACCTCCTCGCTTATAAAAAGGCGGAAGAAATTCAAGCCGAAACGGCGCGCGCCTGCTCTTTTTTCCCAAAAGCAAAAACCGTATCGGCTCTGGCCGACCACATGAACCGTTCGGCGCGTTCAGCCAAACAAAACATCTCCGAAGGGTGGAAAAGAAATTCAACCAAAGAGTATTACGAATTTTTAGGCTTTGCTGTCGGCTCCAACGCCGAACTTAAAGAAGACTGCAACGATATATGGAACGGGATTTATTACGAATTAACGGGGGTAAAGGGAATAATGGGTGAAAGGGGAATAATGGGCGCAAAGCCCCCCTATTCTTCCACCTCAACCCCTTCTTCCCCTTATCCCCCTTCATCCCCCTCAACCCCTTTTCCCCCTTCGCCCCATTTTACCCATTTAGACATAGAAAAACTGAAGTTTTATCCGTTGGACAAAAATTTTCCTCTCATTATCTAGCTTAAACTCCGAGCTAAAGAATTAAATTTTATTTTGAGCCGGCTTCAAAAATCCCTTGAAATCAAAATCGCAAAAGAAAGCGAAGATTTAAAAAAGAAAATCGTAAACCACTTTCGCCAGCAGTGGTAATCTCCCTTTTTTCTCCCACTCACCCCCTCTAATCCACTTAGTCCCCTTAGCCCCTTTTTCTCCCCCTTAATCCCTTTCCCACCCTAGCCCCCTTTTTCCCCTTTTCTCCCTTTAATCCTCCTATTTCCCTTTAGTCCCTTTTCTTTCACCCCCTATTTCCCTTTTTTCCCCTTTCTCCCTTTAATCCCCTTATTCCCCTTGTGAAGTTGTTGTTGCGTTTGGCTCGTCCGCCGTAGCTTCAGCGGAGGCGGAGTCACTCACATTCACCACCCTTTGGGCTGTTCCAATGTTGCCCGCGCTGTCCGTGGCTTTATATGTGATGGTGTGCGCGCCTGCAACCGAGGTGTCAAGCGCGAGGCCGTCTCCTTGCGAAAGCTCGGGGGCACCATCAAGCGACGCGGTGTAGCCCAAGTTGCTGTCCACATTATCGCTGACCGTCACACCCAAGTCGCCGTAGGTCGCCCCCACCTCAATTTCCGCGGGATTTAAGCCGATTATCGTAATCACGGGCGATTCGGTGTCGGTCGGCGATTCCGGGAAAACACTCGGTGTTTCCGGGGTCCCAACACCGAGTGTTGAGGAGGTTGACGTCCCGCCTGCCGACACCAAAAGCGCTTTCAATTGGTCTTTATTCACGCAAATGTCGTCCACGCACAAACTTTCGGTCGTAAGGGCTTTTGTCGTTATTTTATCCGACATCAATTCAGCGATTTTAACGATTCCGTTTTCAGCCCAGATTCCTATTTGTTCTAAGAACGAGGAAAATGAACTAAATAGTGATCCGTCTGAAGCGCTGTAATCTTTTGACGCGTCATAAAATGGCTCTTTGCCGGCCTGCGCCTCCAAGTTCGCAACTCTCGCGGTCAGTTTTTCCAAATCAGTCTGCAACGCCTGCACGGCCGACAAAGTAAATGTGGAAAGTTTGTAAATATCCACCCCTTTTTCGGACGCCGAGAGCACTTCCAAAGGCGCTTCTTCGGCGATAAGACCCATTCGCAAAGGCGCGTCAGAGCCCTCAAATTCATAGCGATATTTGGCGACACGAATTTCTTTAAGTTTGCCCAAAATGCCGTCTTGTTCGGCCGAGCCGACATAAGTTATGTCTTTTTTAAACTCGCGCGATGAAATGTTGACGAACGAAGTCGCGGCGACATCGCCTATGACATGCAGTTTGTATTCTGGCGTCGTCGTCCCAATCCCCACATTGCCGGAGGAGTCAATAACAAGAGCGGGAGAAGATGTCGTAGCGTTTGATATGTCAAGAACTTTAACAATGTCCTGGACTCCTTTGGTCAAAAGAGCTGTGAGATTGGCGTATTTAAGAGTATATAAATTGCCGTATGCGTATTCTCCTACTTCAGGGATTATTTCAACTGTGTCCTCGGCGATAAATCCAATTTGGCGCGAGATGTCGGTAGTATAACTCTCTTTGTAAGAGAAGAACACGGGTTTCAGCTTCATTATTTCTTCAATGCCGTAACTAAGCGGCTCTATGTTTTCCTTGAAGCGAAGTGAGGAGGCGCTGGTGCCAGCTACATAAAACCAGCCGCCAGCGCCATCGCACATATTTAATCTATTTGCATCGTGTTCCCATATCATTCTTGTGGCCTCGCCCGCTACATCACAATCACCAGCGGCAGGAGCCGACCCTTTGCTGTCAATCTGTAGATAATTCGCAGTACCTTCACTTGTGCCATCCCCCATGCTCAAAGTGCTTAGAGGACTTGTCGTGAGACCGAGGCCGATATTGCCCGTTGTCGGGTCAACCGTCATCCAGGTTCTCGTGGAAGCAAGTTCCGTGCCTTCACCTATGCGAAAGACCAAATCCTCGCCTGAATATGTTTTGGCATCAACATAAACGGTGCCGTTATTAAATGGAACAATCCTAAATCCTACTTTGGTATTTACCGCCGTTTGTATTTCATCTCCTATAAGCAATCCGGTTCCGTAAGTTGAATCGTAAATCTGCACCTTGGCTAATGTAGCTATCGTCGTCGTCCCGATGCCGACGTTGCCGCCGTTTGGATTTAAATTGAGAAAAGCTTTGTTCCCCGCTTCCGAATATGCCTGTATGTCAAAGCTGTTGCCAAAGTTTGGAGTAAATTCAAGGCGCCTGGTGCTGACAGAATTTTCGTCGCCGGTTATTAAAAGTTTTGTTTTAGTATTGAATGGCGCCACTTTTGTATTTCCGATATTAACTACTCCATTATTACTAACTGTAAATATTCTTTGATTTGTGGTAGTCGCGATTTGAAAAAGATTGTCTGTGTTATTTGAAGAATTTATGCTCAAAAGATAATTTGGCGTCGTCGTCCCGATGCCGACGTTGCCGCTGGTATTAATTCTCATCGCTTCCGTGTCCCCGACTTCAAAAACAAGAGAAGCCGCATCGGCCGGTTGGCCGCCCCTGATAACCGCGACATCTGTTGAACTGGCAAATAATCCCAGCCCTACTGATGTTCCATTTGCCTGCTCAAAAACAAGACCCACATTGTTTGCAAATGTCATTCCCCAAACAGACGGATCGCTTGCTGCCACGCCAGTAGATAAAGGAGTGTTTGTTCGCACTCCAACACTTCCCCCATTCGTAATTATGAAATTAGTCGCGGTTGAAGAGCCGACGACGAACGAGGGCACTCCCGCGCCGAGGCCGTCGGGGTTGACCGAAAGAAGTCCCCACGGGCTTGTTGTGGCAATTCCCACATTTCCTCCTGTCGTCGCGAAGTAGGCCGAGTTGGAAACCGTCAGCGCGGTTGAGGAAGCGTATGTCGCGTTGAGCCTCGTTCCGTCAAAAGTTAAAGCGGAATTGTCAACCAAAAGTCCGGCGGTGGAAGCGTAAGGAATCCGGCCTGAAATCAAGGATGAAATGACTTGATTGGTGGTTGAGGCCGTTGTGGCTGTTATAGCCGTGGTTGAAGCGTAAGGAAAGACATTTGAGGTGTTTGAAACAGCGGTAAAGTAGTTAGAAGCGGTTTGTCCGGCGATTGAAAGAGCCGCCCAGGGAGAAGTCGTGCCTATGCCCACAAAACCAAAAGGAGACGAAGCGGTTGAGATGGTGAATGTCGGAACGATTGAGGTGGATGTCGCGATTGACCAGGCGTTGACCGTGAGATTCGGAATCGTGGAAGTGGCTCGGTTATTGAATTGCAAGAATCCCGAATTGAATATGACCGAATCGCCTATGGCATCTCCGAGCGTTGTGTTGTTTTCAACAAGAAGGGTGGACGCGGTGGTTGAAGAAAGGGTTTGTCCTCCGACGGAAGTGAGAGAATTCGCGAATATGTCTCCTTCGGCGTCAACAAAGAATTTGGAGGAGTCCCCCACCGCCGCGGCAATTAGCACCGTGTCGGCTCCGGCTGACGCCGGATTTACCAGAAACGATGACTTGAGTATTGAGGAGGTCGCTTCACCCACGGCCCATGTTGCGAAAGAGTGGGCAGTTGTCGGGACTTTAGTCAGCAAAAGAAGTCCCGAAATGGTGGACGTTCCCGTGTTTGAAATGGTTAATGCTCCGACGGACGAAAGATTGCCCGAGGAATCAATGACCAAAGAAGAAGCCGGAGCGGATTCATGGAAAATTACCGACTTGTTGGTTCCCGCTTCCAGCCCCTTTGCTATATCAATGTATCCGGCGACAGTAGTTGTTCCGGTTGAATCAAGAGAAAGTCCGGAGGAAGAGGCGGTGAAGATTCCGGTTACGGTTAAAGCCGAAATCGTGGTTGTGGCAAGAGTTGATTCGCCCGAAACATCAAAGGTGGAAGAAAATACGGCCGATGTTCCCGAAAGCGGATTGGATGTGGAAATTTTAATGTCGTCCGGAATATCCGAATCCGTAAGATTCGTTATTCCGGACACGGTTACGTTGCTTAAAGTTATGCCCGAAAGCTGGTTGATTCTTGTCGCCAAAGATAATGTCTGGAAATTCTGATCCGCTCTTGTTGATATTTCGCGTTTAAGCTCCGAGACTTCGGCAAGGATTCGGGTGTTGATCCCCGAAAGAACCAGGTCAAGATCATTTTTTGAAATGCCGGACAAAACCCTCTCGACAACCCTTTCGGTAACGACTTTTTCAGTAATTGCCGGAGCCGAAACCGAGGGCTCAAGGCCTTGGGAGCGAAGGATGGCAAGTCCCTCGGCTTCGCTCGGGACCTCGCCCCTCGGCAAGCTCGGGACCTCGCCCCTCGGCAAGCTCGGGACCTCGCCCGCGGGCTCGGTTCTCGTCGGGATTTCACTCCCTCCCGGCGCCGGAACCTCGGCTTCCTTCGGAGCCTCGGGCAGTCTCGCCAGCCTTTCAAACGTTTTATTGAAAATATCCGCTATCCCCTCCTTTGTTTTATCAAACCCTTTGGAAGCGAGGAATCCGGCCCATTTGCCGAGTCTGGAAGGAAGGGATTCGAAAGGAAGGTCCGAATCAGACGCAAGATCCGGTATTTTGAAATCAAATTTGAAAGACGGCCATTCAAACGCCAGGTTTCCGAAAGATCCGGTATTCACGTACTCCCTTGAGATCCTGCCCGCGTATTTGCCGAAATCCGCGACAAGCGTTTCGGCGTTTTTGAGATATGAAAAACTCGGCAGTGAGAATTCGGGAATCGAGAACTCGGCGTTGTAAAGCTGGGCCAGGTTCAGTCTTGAAGGTTTGAAAGCCAAAGTCCCGAGTTTTTCAAAAGAGTCGTCAAAGGCCAGAGAAGTTTTGTCCAGAGCAAAAACTAAATCGTTTTTTACGTCTTCTGATTTTGATTTGAGATTTTGAAAAGAAGACGAAGCAATGTTTTTGAGATCGTTGTATTTGGCAAATATCAAGTCGGGGTTTTTGAAAGCGAATGTTCCGGCTAGAGTAACTATAAGAATCGACGCAAATGATTTTACAAAAAGAGGTTTGGTAAAAAGGCTTAAGGTTTTAAGAGTTTTAAAATTCGCGGTTTTTTCCGGAGCCGGATCTCCCAAAAGCATTACGTCCCAAGGATCAGGAGGTTTTACGGGCTTTTTGAATTTTTCAAAAAATGAAGCTGTTGATTTTGTATAATTCTTTTGAGATTTAATTTCTTCGACTCGCGAATTTACCAAATCCAACTCATTTGTAAGATTTTCTATTTTTTGGAGTAATTCATTCGACTCTTTTGTTTCAAGACCTTCTTTTTCTTCAACCCGCCTTTTACCGTTTTGATTTATAAAATTTTGCAAAATTGACCGCTCAATAAACCAAGTGCTGCCGATTTTTTCGGCAACAAGTTTACTTTCTTTGATTAATTGTCTCAACCTTTCTTTTGAGTATCCGCAAAAATAAGCCGCGGATGTCAGCGACAAAAATTCTTTTCCATTTTGCAAAATTTTTGGAATTGGTCTTCTAGCCATAAATGAACATAATCTAATTTTATTTTTTATTTTGCAAAATAGAAATGCTTTTGCTGTGCATAAGTAAGAAAAATTTTAAAAAAACAAACATGGCCCCGAAATGGGGCCATTAATTTATAAATAGTTTAATTTAGTTTTTTATTTAAAAATCATTTTTCAAAACATTAATAAGGATTATTAAACCTTATCTTTGCCTAAGATAATATCTCTATATTTTAAGCCACTTTCTCTGATTTTACGTTCAAGTGTTTTATGGTCCACTTCCAGCAAGCCAAATCTTGGCCAAAAACCTTTATCCCACTCAAAATTGTCCAGAAGCGACCAGTAGAAATAACCGCGGATATCAATACTATCTTTTATTGCTTTATTGACCCATTTTAGATGGCTTCTTATAAAATCAGCTCTTTTTTCGTCTTTGGCTTCAGCCATGCCATTTTCGGTAATATAAATCGGCTTTTTGTATTTTGCCAAATTTTGCAAAACCCGATAAATGCCTTCCGGATAGATTTCCCAACCCATATCCGAAATCTTTTTATTTTCGTTTTGATTAAATTTAAAGCCTTTTACCCGGTTGTGAAAATAATAATTCAGCCCGATGAAATCTTGATGGTCTTTGATATCGTCCAAAAACCTTTCGTTCCACCACCAATCGGCAAGGTTGGCTAGTACCGCATTTAATCCTTTTCCCTCAAAATATATGTTGTTTTTCGCGATACCGACTTGCGCCGATCGGTTGACTTTTTTAACCGCCTCATAAGCTTTTTTATGGGCTACCGAAAAGTTATTCAAAACCCTAATATACTTTAATAAAGATTTTTCTTTGCGGCCTGCCTGCCGGCAGGCAGGCGGCCACGTGCCCTGTAAAAAAGATTTTCCTGCATATATCATTGGTTCATTTATGGTGAGCCAAAATTTAACATCTCCAAACTCTTTGACCATTTTTTCTGCGAATCGAACGAAGAAAAATGCTGTTTTTTTATTTGTCCATCCGCCGATGTTTTTAATCCATATAGGATTTGTAAAGTGCCATAAGGTTATAAAAGGCTCTACCCCTCTTGCCCGAAGAGCGTTTATGACTTTGCGGTAATGTTCTATCTCTCGTTCGCTGAACTCCCCCTCTTTCGGTTCAATTCTTGACCACTCAATTGAAAAACGGTGGGCATTATGGCCAAGAGATTTAGCGATATTAAAATCTTCTTCGTACCTGCCGTAGTGATCAACTGACGCCCCCGAAACATAATTTTCCCGCCTTAAGGGGCCGGGGTAATCGTTCAACACATGACCAGGATACGATTTGCTTAGCGCCTCTTTAGCCAGACGCGCCGAGTTTTCTCTCTCCCAAACCGACCAATCGTTGGTATTTCCGCCCTCAACCTGATGAGCGGAAGTGGAAGCGCCCCAATAAAAACCCTCAGGAAACCCTGTTTTTAGTATTTTTTTCGCCATTCTTCTATGTTTTTATGATTCCCTGAAATAAGAACTTTTGGAACTGCGTATTTTTTGCCTCTATACTTTATGATCTCGGGTCTTGTATAGGTTTGGTGAGAGCCTTGTTTTTCTTCCAAAGATTCGGCTTTTCCCAAAACTCCAGCAATGTGGCGCGATATGGCATCAACTATAACCATCGCCGGCAATTCCCCGCCGGTCAGAATATAATCGCCCACAGAAATTTCTTCGGCCTTAAGAATTTTTTTGACTCTTTCGTCTATGCCTTCGTAATGACCGGAAATCAGGATAATATTTTTATATTTTTTGGCCCAATCGCGAGCCATTTTTTGAGTGAATTGTCTGCCTCTTGCCGAAAGCAGTATTACTTTACTATTACTCGATATCCGATGTCGAGTAGTTTGGACGGCTTTAAGAATGGGTTCGGCTTTCATAACCATTCCCGGGCCGCCGCCGAAGGGCTTGTCATCAACGGTTTTGTGTTTGTCTTTTACGAAATCTCTTGGATTTAAAAAGCTGATTTTAATCAAACCGCGTTTTTGGGCGCGTTTCAAAATTGAGGAATTCAAATACGAATCAAACGATTCCGGAAAAATTGTTATGATGCTGAAAATCATGTTTCATTACAAAACAAAAATCGTGCTATTTATAATAGCACGATTTTTGCGTAAAGTCTTAGAGCTTTTAGAGTTTCAAATCTTCCATTACGTTTGAAGCTCTGGGTGCCCGGCCGCCTTCCGGCTCTTCGATTTTCAGATTTACGCGCGAGCGGTTTTTTAATCCAACTACGCGTAAAAGAGTTCGGAGGGCCTTGGCGGTATTTCCGCCGCGACCGATTATCTTACCCATGTCGGTCGGGTCGATTTTGAGCGTCAAAAGAACACCCATTTCATCGACTTTTCGTCCGACTTCAACCGCTTTCGGGTTATCGACAAGACTCTTAATTACGTATTCCAGGAACTCCTGGTCAGTAAACTTTTCAGCCATGTTGCGGTACTGTCATAAGGGTTAATAATTCTGTCAGTAGCTCTATCCCGATGGTTTCGGGAGACTCGACCTGTTCAGCCGCAAGAATTGGCTAATTTCCGTTCCGGCGGCCTAATGCTACCTATTAAGCGTCATTATAGCAAAGTACTCGGCAAAAGTCAAGTGTAATCAATTTTCGATCTCTTGTCTCTTTTTTTCGGCCAGTCCGTCCAAATCGGAGTTGAATTTGTCTATTTTTTTCTGCAATTCGTCTTTCAGCCTGAATTTTTCGTCCTCGCTCATCGTTCCCGCCTTTTCGTTTTCTTGTATCTCTTTCCAAGCATCGTCCCGGATCCGCCTTAAGGCAATTCTCGCTTCTTCCAGTTTTTCTCCGACAAGTTTTTGCATCGCTTGCCGTCTTTCGCCGGTTAATTCCGGCAAAACGACTCTTATTATATCCCGATCCACAACGGGCTGCAGTCCGAGATTGGAAGCGCGTATGCCTTTCTCGACGGCTTCAAGCGAACCTTTGTCCCACGGTTGTATTATCAAAGTACGCGCATCCGCCGTTCCTATTGAAGCAAGGCCCTCCAGCTTCATTTTGCTGCCGTAGTATTCAATCACAATATCTTTAACCAAAGCCGGGTTGGCGCGGCCTGTTCTTAACGCGCCAAGATTTTCGCTCAAGTGGTCTCTGGTCTTCTGAAACAACGAATCAAACTTTACGAACGAATAAGGCATAAAAGTTGCGGGTTTATTTAAGTTATAAATGGCGCCAGGTATTCAAGGCACATCTTTCGGCCGATATTTAATAAAATTGACCCTCTTACGCGCTGTATTTTTGATATTAAAGCGTGGTTTTCGTTCTCCATCGCCCAGTTTTCCAGACCATCAATAAAATCGGTGAATTTTTCGGGCTCTTCGGCCAAAGCTTCTATAATGCCTGCCCTTACCTTATGGTTCGACTTTAAAAAATTTTCAAACTTGCTGTATTTTTTCGAAGTTTCTTCGGCAATCTCGGGAAATATTCTGATAAATCTTGAGCGCAGAGTGTCCGGGACCGCATCAGAGCTATCCGCCAGCAAAAAGAAGTGGCGTCCTGGCGGCGCGTCCTCAACCACTTTAAGCAGAGCCGGGAAGGCATAGTATCCCATTTTTGACGCTTCCAAAATAAAAAAAATGTGTCCGGCCTGACCGAGGCTCAACGCTGAAAACTCTCTTATCATCCTGATCTCATCTATGCCCGTTTTGCCGGCAAACAGCCGAACTTCGCCGTAAGGTTTCAAAAAGTCGGTAAGTTTGATCGGATCCGCTAGTCCCTCAAAAATATAACCGTTGGCCAAAACGCCTTGTTTTAAATGTTTTCTTAAGATTTTATTCATCCGCAATCTCTATCTTTTGCCAAGCAGACTTTTTTTATAAACATCCAAGTGTTCGAGAGCTATTCCCGTGCCTTTGGCCACGCAAAAAAGGGCGTCTTCAGCCACATAAGCTTTTACACCGGTGGCTCTATGCACAAGTTCGGTAATGTTTCTTAAAAGCGACGTTCCTCCGGTCATGGTTATGCCCTGATCTATTATATCCGAAGCAAGCTCCGGCGGAGTGTCGTGCAAAACCGATTTTATGGCCTTAGTAATTTCGCGCAACTCATTTTCTATAGCCTTGGCTGTTTCGTTGGTTGAAATTTCGGCTGATCTCGGAAGGCCGGTCAAAAAATCTCGCCCTTTAACCAAATGGCTTTCCTCTTTATCAACGGTTATGGCAGACGCGATAGCTATCTTGATTTCCTCGGCAGTCTTGTCGCCTATCGCCAGATTAAATGCCCTTTTTATGTGTCCGGCTATGGCCTGGTCTATTTTGTTTCCGGCAACTTTTACCGATGTTGACGCAACTATTCCGCCCAAGGATATCACCGCGACATCAGTCGTTCCGCCTCCGATATCAACCACCATGTGTCCCGTCGGCTCGTGAATCGGAATTCCCGCTCCTATGGCGGCCAGAATCGGCTCTTTCATTACGTAGGCATTTTTGGCTCCGGCTTTCATGGCCGCCTCAACCACCGAGCGTCTTTCGGCGGAAGTTACTCCTGCCGGCGCCGATACCAAAACATCAGGTTTAAATAAGTTCCACTGGCCCAGAGATTTTCCTATATAATAACGAAGCATGGCTTCGGTCACGCGATAGTCGGCAATCACGCCGTCTTTCATCGGACGGTAAGCGGTTATGCTGTCGGGGGTTTTTCCGATCATGACTTTAGCCTCGTTACCCACGGCCAGCACTTTGTTTTCCGGAACCGAAACGGCAACAACCGATGGTTCGTTTAGAACTATCCCGCGTCCGGGCACAAAAACAAGAGTGTTGGCGGTTCCGAGATCAATTCCAAGTTTTTTTACTAAAAAAGGCGTCATTTTATTTTATTGAACGCGTTTTATGTCTGCTCCCAGAGCCGAGAGCTTAGTTTCAATACTCTCGTATCCGCGATCAATGTTATAAATATTGTGGACTACTGTCTGCCCTTTTGCAATAAGGCCGGCCATTATAAAAGCCAGACCGGCCCTTAAGTCCGGACTTTCTACCTCACGGCCGGCAAGCTCGGTTGGTCCGATAACAATTATCCTGTGGGGGTCGCAGGGCGTTATATTTGCCCCCATTCTGACAAGCTCTCCGGTGTATTCCAGCCGTCCGTCAAAAATAGTTTCAAAAACCTGGCTTTTGCCCTCGGCCTGCGTTAAAAAAACGGTGAAAGGCGCTTGTAAATCGCTGGCAAATCCGGGATATTCGCTGGTTTTAACGTCAACTGCCGAAATTTTTTTCGGACGAGAAACCAAAATCCAATCGGGACCTTTTTCTATTTTTACCCCGGCTGATTCAAGATGGGCCACCAAACTCAAAAGGTGGAGCGGTTCGCAATTTTTAATCAAGAGTTTTTTTCCGGCCAGAGCCCCGAGAATAAGAAGGCTTCCGGCTTCAATGCGGTCAGGTATGACAGTAAAAGGACTTTTTGCTTTAAGTCCCCCGTTTCTTCCAAGACCCTCCACTATAATGGTATGGGTGCCGGCTCCTTTTATTTTTGCGCCCGATTCGTTCAAAAATGACGCAAGTGACTCTATTTCGGGCTCACAAGCGCAGTTTCTTAAAATTACGCGCCCTTCGGCAAGGACTGATGCCATCATAAGGGTTTCCGTCGCCGTAACGCTGGGCGTCCTGAAAGCAAACTCGGCCGATTTAAGGTTTTTGGCCTGAAAAAAATACCGGCCGCTCGTTTCGCTGAATTTCGCGCCCAAAGCCTTCAAGCCGTCAACAAAAAAATTAATCGGACGCTTGCCGATAATGCAGCCACCCGGGTGTGGCATTGAAACCTCGCCGTATCGGGCAAGCATCGGCCCCAAAAGAACCACTGACGCCCTAAGGCTTTGGGTAATGGATTTATCAAGATCGGTATTGGCCTCTTCGGGCGGATCTATGTTGAAAAGTTTGTTACCGGAGTTTGATATCCTGGCTCCGACAGCACGCAAAAGCTCTTTCATGCGAAAAACATCCTCGATTAAAGGAGTGTTTTTTATCTGTATCTGATTTTTAAAAAGCAAGGAGGCGGCAAAAACTTTAAGAGCGCTGTTTTTGGCTCCAGATACCGCAACCTCGCCCTTTAAAAGTCTGCCGCCATTGATTATGAATTTAGCCACGTCTCTATTTTACCTGCGAAGTAGGCTTTTGACAAATAAAATGCTAAATTAAATTTAAACTTATGTCTTTCGTCCATCTTCATACCCACTCGCACTACTCTCTCCTTGACGGCCTTTCCAAGGTAAAGGACATGGTAAAGCTTGCCAAAGACTACGGCATGCCGGCACTGGCCCTGACCGACCACGGGGTGATGTATGGCTCCGTTGAGTTTTATGGTGCCTGTAAAAATGCCGGCATAAAACCGATAATCGGTTGCGAAGTGTATGTGGCGGAACGTTCCCGAATGCAAAAAGAACCGCGCATTGACAATAAGCGCTACCATCTCACTTTGCTTGCCGAAAACAACGAGGGCTATCACAACCTCATGAAACTGACTACGGCGGCGCATCTGGAAGGTTTTTATTATAAACCGCGCGTGGATAAAGAGCTCCTTCGAAAACACTCGCGGGGACTGATTGCTCTTTCGGGATGTCCCGCGGGAGAGCTTGGCCGCGCGATTCAGGCAGGAGATATTAAAAAGGCGGAGGACGTGATGGCGGAGTACCGGGATATTTTCGGGGCCGAAAATTATTATCTGGAAATAATGCACCATCCGGATATGGACTGGTTCGATAAATGGAAGAAGGCGGTCATAGGGCTATCCGAAAAATTTAAAATACCTCTTGTCGCAACACAGGATTCGCACTATCTCTACCCCGAAGACAAACAAGCCCACAAAACTCTCATTGCCATTTCAACGAATACCGAAGTGGGAGAAACCGCGATGTTTTCCGGAAACGGCGAGTACCATTTTCTTTCGACTGCGGAAGCCGAAGAACGTTTTAAAGATATTTCGGAGGCGGTTAAAAACACGGCCGTGATCGCCGAAAGATGCAAAGTGGAACTGGTGCTTGGAAAATTCGTGTTTCCAAATTTTGAATTGCCGTCCGGTCGCAGCGCGGACCGGATACTTGATGAGATCACCCAAAACGAAATGGCTAAGCGCGGGCTTGAAAACGACGAGACGGCCAAGAAACGCAGAAACTATGAGCTTGAAATAATAAAAAACAAAGGATACGCGCCTTATTTTCTGGTCGTATCGGACTTAATGCGCTTTGCCAGAGACTCAAAAATATATACCACAGTCCGCGGATCCACCGCCGGATCTCTTGTGGCATATCTTGCCGGAATAACCAATATTAACCCTCTTGATTTCAATTTGCCTTTTGAAAGATTTTTAAACCCCTTCCGCCCCTCGGCGCCTGATATAGATATGGATTTCGCGGACAACCGCCGCCAGGAAGTCATTGAATATGCCAAAAATAAATACGGAGCCGACAAGGTGGCTCAAATAGGCACATTCGGCACGATGCTGGCTAGAGGAGCGGTCAGGGACGTGGCCAGAGCCACCGGAAAATCGTACGAGGCGGGAGACAAAATCGCGCGCCTCATTCCAATGGGTTCACAAGGTTTTCCGATGACCATTGATCACGCGATGGAACTTGAACCGGAACTCAAGAATCTTTACGAAAATGACGCGGAGGCTCGGCAAATTCTTGACACTTCGCGCCGTCTTGAAGGAACGGTCCGACATGTTTCGGTGCACGCGGCAGGCGTTGTTATCGCGCCAAAACCGCTTATTGAATACGCTCCTTTGCAATACGACCCCAAAGGTACCGACAATATTATCACCCAGTACGATATGTATACAATTGGAGAAGACGGGGTGGGACTAACCAAGCTCGACTTTCTCGGCATACGGAATCTGGCGATTCTGGAGGACGCGGTAAGGCTTGTCAAAGAACACAGAAATATTGATGTTGACATTGAACAAGTTCCTTTTGACGACGCGCGCACTTTTGAAATGCTGGCCCGCGGAGAGACCGAGGGAACTTTTCAGCTAAACGGAGACGGAATGACTAATTATTTGGTTGAGCTGAAGCCCTCAACAATACACGACATAAACGCAATGATTGCCCTTTATCGTCCTGGGCCGATTAAAAACATTCCCGAATACATCGCCCGCAAACATGGTAGAAATCCCGTTAAATACTTTCATCCAAAAGTTGAGAAATTTCTTGTAAATTCTTACGGAATTCTTGTCTATCAAGACGACTTGCTGATGACAGCGCTTGAGCTTGCGGGATATAACTGGGAATCGGTTGATAAATTCAGAAAAGCTGTCGGAAAAAAAATTCCTGCGGAGATGGCGCGTCAGCACGAAATTTTCGTGGAGGGATGCCAAAAACACAGCGGTACAAATAAACAGGAAGCAGAAGAGATTTGGAATCTTTTCGAACCGTTTCAGGGATATGGCTTTAATAAAGCGCATGCCGCCTGCTACGGCCGGGTTGCTTATCAGACGGCCTATATGAAAGCGCAATATCCTGCGGAATATATGTGCGCCGTTCTTACTGCGGAATCGGGAGACGCGGAAAAAGTGGCCGACATCATTGCCGAATGTAAAAGGCTGGATATTCCGGTTCTGCCGCCGGATATAAATACTTCTTTTAAAGATTTCACTGTTATTAAAAACGCCGACAAAAACAAAGATCATATACGTTTTGGGTTATTTACCATTAAAAATGTGGGCGCAAACGTTGTTTTGTCTATTATCGAAGAAAGAAAAACAAACGGGCCCTACGCGGACCTTGCCGACCTGCTGGAAAGAGTGCAGTCCAAAGATCTCAACAAAAAATCCCTGGAATCTTTGATAAAATCTGGGGCGCTGGATTCCATAGGAGAAAGAAACCAAATGCTGGGCAATCTGGAACCGATCCTTGCTTATCACAGAGACTCGATACGAACTCGCGCGCAAAACCAGTCTTCCCTTTTCGGTCTCATGAACGACCGCTCAGCGCTGCCTCGCCTTAAACTAAGCTCGGCAAATCCCGCTACACAAGAAGAAAAACTGCGTTGGGAGCGCGAGCTTTTGGGATTATATGTTTCGGGGCATCCCCTTGAAAAATTAAAAGACAGGTTAGAAAAAGAAAAAATGAAAATAGAAATTGCCAAAACTTTAGTTGACGGCGCGCCGGCAATTATAGGCGCGATGGTGGAAAGTATCCGGAAAATCAACACAAAAAACGGCGAGCCGATGGCCTTTTTGAAATTGCTGGACTTTTCGGGCGCTATGGAGGCGGTAGTTTTCCCGCGAACTCTTGCGCAATATGCCCAGTTTCTAAACGAAGAGGCGGGAGTCCGTATAAAAGGCAGAATATCGCACCGCAACGGCCGAACTTCCCTTATTGCGAACGAAATAAAAATTTTATAAAAACCCGACCTTAATCCCGGTCGGGTTTAAAAATATTAGACGCTTCTTTAACCAAACAAGCCAATTCTTCAAAACTTGTTCCCAGCTCTTCGGGAGAAAAAACATGAATTGTTCCGAAGGAGGTTTTCTCTGGACTTAGCGCTGACACAATTTCCTTATAGAGATATTCGGGATCAAAAGGAGAAGCTTTTTTTCCTAGGGACATTTGCCGCAAATCATCAATCTTCTGAATGGTTCTTCTAAATTCAGCCCTTCTTTCTATTCCGTTGAGCTCTTCTTTAGACGTTCCGATATCCGCCAACAAAAGACCTGCTTTTTCAAGAACTTTTTCAATAGCATATAGACCGAAATCAGCCATGTTAGAGCCGGCAGCATCTTCCTCGCGCGCCCTATCGAGTTCGTTTTTAGCAAAAATCATTAGCGATCCACCGTTATGAAGTTTTTTAAGCTCTTCTTGTGTAGTGCCGATATCCTTATGCGTCCATCCGATTTGAAACGCAGCGTTAATGGAATCGATGTCTTGTTCAACATACTTAGGATCACCACTGCCTTCGCGCAAAGATTCAAGGCTCTTCTTGGCTCTTTTAAGGACTCTTTTGGGAGAATTATATTTTTCCTTGCCAAGATAAAGTTCCGTATCCCCAAAAGCTTGATAAGTAAGCCGTTTGAAATAAAGAGTCTTCACAATGCGATATATAAAAGGCACTGTATAAACAACAAAAAACGCTACTGCAAAAGCGATGAGAATATTGGCCCAATCAGACACTAAACGAACCCTCCGCAATGTTTATTTTAACAAAGATTAAACCCACTCAATAATACATCTTAATTTTAATCCTGTCAATAAGTTGGGTTCTTGTTTTAAAAAACCCACTTTTAGACTAAAATTTAACTTATGGACAAAAGGCGTTCGGAATTGAATATTGAGGGCGTGCGTCATACTTTGGCTCATGTTTTGGCTGAAGCCGTGCTCAAAAAATTTCCGAAGGCGAAGCTTGGAATTGGGCCAGTGATTGAGTCGGGTTTTTACTACGACTTCCTGCTCCTCCGCCCCCTTTCGCCAGACGACCTAAAAGAAATTGAGGGTGAAATGCGCGGAATAATCAAGCGAGGTTTTAAGATTGTCGGCAAGAAAGTAACGCCGGCAGAGGCCAAAAAACTTTTCAAAGACCAGCCTTTTAAACTGGAACTCGTAAAAGATTTTATAAAAGAAAAAAAACAATTAACCGTTTATTACACCGAGCCCGGAGTTTTTTATGATTTATGCAAAGGCGGGCATGTGAAAAATTCATCCGAAATTAATCCTGATGCCTTCAAGCTGAACAAGGTTGCAGGAGCTTATTGGAAAGGAATCGAGAAAAATAAAATGCTGACTAGAATTTATGGTTTAGCGTTTGAAACCAAAAAAGAATTGGATTCTCACTTAACCATGCTTGCTGAAGCTGAAAAGCGCGATCATCGCAGACTCGGGCGTGAGCTGGATTTGTTTACTCAATCCGATCTTGTCGGCGCGGGCCTGCCTCTTTTCACGCCAAAAGGAGCGTTGATACGAGAAATCCTGGAAGACTACGTGGGTAAACTCAACAAGAAATACGGGTATCAAAAAGTTTGGATTCCGCATATTACCAAACCGGAACTCTATAAAGTTTCGGGGCACTGGGAAAAATTCAAAGACGACCTTTTTCACGTCAAAGGCGGAACGGATGAATTCGTTCTCAAACCCATGAATTGCCCGCATCACACGCAAATTTACGCGAGCCGTCCAAGAAGTTATAAGGACCTGCCCATAAAATATTTTGAAACAACAACTGTTTACAGAAACGAGCAGTCGGGGGAACTTGGCGGCTTAACGAGAGTGCGTTCAATAACACAAGACGACGGACATACGTTTTTGCGAGAAGGCCAAATTGAAGAAGAAATTTCGCGCATGCTCGAGATGCAGTCCAAAATTCTTTCCGCTGTTGGTTTCAACGATTATTGGATTCGACTTTCGCTTCGCAACCCAAAAAACAAAAAGATGTATCTTGGGGATGACAAAACCTGGGACAAGGCCCAAAAAATAATGGCGGATATTTTAAAAAAGAAAAAAATAGAATTTAAATCTGCCGAAGGAGAGGCGGCCTTTTACGGCCCGAAAATGGATTTGATGATTAGGGATTCTTTGGGGCGTGAGTGGCAGGTATCAACAATACAGCTTGATTTCAATATGCCGTATAGATTCAGCCTGACCTACACGGATGAAAATGGCGAGAAACAAACTCCGGTGATGATACATCGCGCTTTTATGGGCTCAACCGAACGTTTTATCGGCATTTTAATTGAGCATTTTGCCGGCGCTTTTCCTTTGTGGCTCGCGCCAGTTCAGGTGGCACTTCTTTCAATAAATGACAAGGTAAAAGAGTATTGCCTGCAAATTATCCGCGAACTTCATAAAGAAAATCTGCGAGTGTGGCTGGATGACCGAAATGAAACTTTGGGCAAAAAAATTCGCGAGGCCGAACTTCAAAAAATTCCTTATATTTTGGTCATTGGCGAAAAGGAAAAATCTTCGGGCTTAATAAATGTACGCGAGCGGGGCATTAAGGAGCAAAAAACAATAAAACTGGATGAATTTATAAAAAATATGAGCTTAAAAGAAAAAGCCGCTTAAAGCGGCTTGTCGCTAGAAATATCGTCTAACGGTAAATTAATACCGATTCGTTTTGTTTCAGTCCTTCGCAGTATCCGAAAAGTTCCTGCGCCGATTCCAATAGCCACAAGAGAATAGAGGTATGCTTCAAAATAAAACATCGGGAGTTTGGTGGCAAAAAGAAGCAGTATAAACGGCGCAACCACAATACCCACAAAAACGAAACCGGTCAAAATAATTTCGCCACAAATCATCGCTTTGAGCTTGGGAGAAATTGGGTCTTTGCCCTCTCCTTCGGGATACAAATTTTGAATCAGGGTATAAAGTAAAGCACACAAAAACAAGAACGCAGCGGTGGCGGTTAAGAATCCTAAACCCAAATATGACGGCTTAAGTAAACCAAGAACTCTGGAAATACTGGAACCAATGCCAAAAAACAATAATGTGCAAAAAATAGTAACACAAAGTGTTTTTGCATTGTTTAAAAACAAAAACACAATTGCACCTCCTCTGTTTTACTTAATCTGTATGTTAATCTAACACAACATGAAATCCCCTGTCAACAGAAAAATCATAGTGATAGTCGGGCCGACAGCATCGGGAAAATCGGCGCTTGGGGTTAAACTTGCCAAAAAACTGAACGGCGAGATAATTTCGGCCGATTCGCGGCAAGTTTATAAAGGATTAGACTTGGCTTCCGGTAAAATTACTAAAAAAGAAATGGCCGGCATCCCCCACCACTGCCTTGATTTGATTAGCCCAAAAACAATCTTCACGGCTGAAAGTTACGCAAAATCCGCGCAAAAGGCCGTCAAAGACATATTAAAACACGGAAAAACGCCGATAATAGTCGGCGGAACGGGATTTTACATAGATATTGCCATCGGGCGGATGAAAACGGCGGGTGTCGCGCCCGACTGGAAACTGCGTCGTATGCTTGAGAAAAAAACCGCGGAAACTCTTTTAAAAATGCTCAAAAAATTTGATCCCGCGCGGGCGAAAACGGTTGAACCCCAAAACAAACGCCGTCTTATTCGTGCGATTGAAGTCGCGAAATTCTCAAAGAAAAAAGGTTTTAAAAAGCAAAATATATTGATATATCAATATATTAATGATGCTGATTTGGTGTGGTTGGGCATAAAAATAAAACCCGAAGAATTAAGAAAGAGAATAAACACGAGACTCGAAAAACGCTTAAAGGCCGGAATGATAAATGAAATAAAAAAACTGCGTAGGCAAGGAGTAAGCTGGAAACGATTAGACGATTTAGGCCTTGAGCCTCGTTGGATTTCAAGATATTTGCGCGGACTTATCGGTAAAGAAGAAATGGTACAAAAACTTCAAACCGCCATCTGGCGCTATTCCCGCCGGCAAATGACCTGGTTTCGCCGCAATAAAAAAATCAAGTGGGTCGCACCTAAAGCAGACTTGTTAAAATTTTTCTGACCACTTCGGGGTTGGCGCTGCCTTTGGTTTCCTTAATTATTTGGCCGACCAGGAATTGCAGAGCGTTTTCTTTGCCCGATTTATAATCGCTGACCGCCTGCGGGTTGGCATCAATAACTTTTTTGGCAATTTCTTCTAAAGCTCCTTCGTTTGAAATTTGAGCTAGTCCCCTATCACGCACAATATTCGTTGGATCCCCTCCCTCTTCAACCAAGGCGCGCAAAATATCTTTTGCCGCACGCGATGATATGGTGTTTTCCAGAATCATCTTAATAAGTTCGGCAAAATTTTCGGGAGTTAACAAAAGTTCATTCCACGGCAGCCCCTTTTCTTTAACCAATCCCTGCAGGTCGGATGTAAGATAGTTAAAAGCAAGTTTGACCGCTTCTTTTTTGTTTTTTCCGCCACCCCACCCCAAGAGCTCCGAAACAGATTTTTCAAAAAAATCGGATATTTCTTTGTCCAAAACAAGCGTATATGCTTCGCCTTTTTCAAGCATATACTCTTTCTCAAAACGCTCGCGTTTATAAATCGGCAATTCCGGCAATTCTTTTTCCAGTTTTTCGGGATTTAATTCCCCGTCTTCATAAATCCTAAGCGGAGGCAAATCCGGTTCGGGAAAATAGCGATAGTCGCGCGACTCTTCTTTGGTTCTTTGTAAAACTGTTTTCTGTTTGTTGTCATCCCACCCTCTTGTTTCGTGCGCGACTTTCTTGCCCTCCCTCAAAAGTTTTTCTTGACGCTTGAGTTCATGCTCAATTGCCCGGCGCAAAGCGTTAAATGAATTTATGTTTTTCAACTCGACTTTTGTCCCCATATCCAAAGACACGTTCGCCTCCAGACGCATCTGTCCACGCTCCATATCGGCATCGGACACCCCGATCGTCCGCAAAATCAGGCGCAATTCCTCGGCAAATTCACTTGCCTCTTCTGCGGAATTAATATCGGGTTCGGTCACCAGCTCCATTAAAGGGACGCCAGCGCGGTTAAAATCAACCAAAGCCGAATCTTCTTCATGAACCAAACGACCGGTGTCTTCTTCCAAATGCACCCGTCTTATCCGCACTTTTTTGCCGGATTTAGGCAGTAAAATTTCTCCGCCTTCAACCAGCGGGTGAGCATACTGCGAAATTTGGTAACCCTTGGGCAAGTCGGGATAAAAATAGTTTTTACGCTCAAATTGCGAATACTCGGCAACTCGCCCCCCCAGCGCAAGCCCCGTCAAAATAACTTTTTTAACCGCCTCTTTGTTTATGACCGGAAGCGTCCCGGGATGTCCCATACATACTGGGCAAATATTCATATTCGGATGCGTCTCCGAAGGATCATTTAAAGAATCGCAGAACATTTTTGTCCGCGTATTGAGTTCCGTGTGAATTTCGAGACCTATCGTCGGCTTGTATTCCATAAAATATAGTATAAAATATCAAAATGCTTTCGTATACAGATTTGTTAAAAGGAGTTTTTTTTGTGATGGACGACGAACCCTACGAGGTTTTGGAGTCGCAGTTTTTGCGCATGCAGCAAAGAAAGCCGGTGATACAGGGAAAAATAAAAAATCTTATAACCGGCAAGATAACTCCGCGCAGTTTTCACCAAAACGAATCTTTTCGTGAAGCAGAGATAGAAAAAGAGCAGGTGAAGTTTTTGTTCTCACACCGCGGGATTTATACGTTTGGCGACCCCTTAAATCCGTCAAAAAGAATAACTTTAAACGAAGAACAGACGGGCGAAACCGCCAAGTTTCTGAAACCAAACCTTGAAGTGACATTTAAAAAATTCGGCGAAAAATTAATCGGCATGGATATACCGATAAAAATTGACTACGCCGTAAAAAACGCCCCTCCGGCCGATAAAGGAAACACCGCCCAAGGCGGGTCAAAAGAGGTGGAACTTGAAAACGGGCTTAAAATTCAAGCTCCACTTTTTATCGGCGAGGGCGACTCGCTTAGAATAAACACCCAAACCGGCCAATACGTTGAGCGGGTTGAAAAAAAATAAATAATTCCAAAATATACAAAAACACGGCAACCCGTGGTATAGTAAAAATGAAAGGTTTTTTGAAAAAAGAGGGTTGCTTCCATGCCGAACGGACCGCCGAATGGCCCGCCTAAAAACAAACAAGGATCCTTTAACATCCGCCTTCTTTTATCCCTTCTGTTTGCCTACGCGGT
>Ga0209542_10002054_pt1 | contig 46086 bp, 45 predicted proteins | sample RifCSPhighO2_01_FD_184028 | JGI IMG/M metagenome (GOLD analysis project Ga0209542, IMG submission 184028) | Soil microbial communities from Rifle, Colorado - Rifle CSP2_plank highO2_0.1 (SPAdes) (version 2) | ecosystem: Environmental > Terrestrial > Deep subsurface > Rock core/Sediment ...
TCTAAAAAGCCGTCGCCGTCGGTATCCGAATTTTGCCATTCGGTTGCCCAGTATGATTCAGCGGTGTTTGATAAACCGTCATGGTCGGCGTCTTCTTCAAGACCGGACGGCAAATTAACGGAAAGCGCCCTGGGTATGGTTGCGTTAATGTTTGATTTTAAAGAATTGGTCAGCGAATAAACCGAAAACAAAGCGCCCAGCGCCAAGAAGGTCATTAATATTTTAAATTTAATTGGCATTTATTAGGGTGTAAGCCCTATCTATTTTATTTTTTTGAAAAACTGGCCGAGAAATTTTGAAAAAAGTGCGCAAGCAATAAATACCAAAGATAAAGCTAAAATCGGCCAATCTCCCAATTTATTATACCATGTCTGAACAGAGCTTGGCACAATGTCCCCTGTTAATATCTTATAGCCGCCGGAATCAGTGATCTTTTGGATATTTCCTTGGCTGTCAATAACAAAAGAACGGCCGAAATTTGACACTAAAGCGAGATATTTTTCGTTTTCAACCGCCCTTGTTCGGGATATGGCGATGAGCTGGCTTTCCAACAAGGAACTGCCGTTAAAAATACCCAAACTGTTTTGGGCTAAAATAAAATCAAAATTACCCCTGCGCGCCATTGCCGGAGAAACAATATCGGAGCAGACGAGAATTTTTGCCCAAATGTTTTTGTATCGTACGATATTTGACATTGTTCCTTTTGAATATTCGCGCAGGTCTTCCAGATTGTTTTTTAAAGAAGAATTGATTATGGAAAGCGGCCATTTAATCAGATAAGGCAAAAATTCCCCGGCTGGAGCTAAGAGCTGCTTGTCATAATAGCCGACAATGCCGCTTTTTGAATCGGTGAATGTTGTTTTTGATCTTAATTTTACGGAATCGCTTATCGTGTTATTGTCTATGACCAGCAGATTTTTAGCCGATAGTTTGTTGAAAAAAGTTTTAACGGAGAACGGATCCAAAAAATTGGCAAGCGTTTTTGAAAAATCGGCTCCTTCGGGAAAAATAATTATGTCGTTTTCTTTCAAATTTTTAGCCGCCTCTTTCAACAAACTTAATTTTTGGCTGAAGTCCCGCAATGTTTCTTCCGGCGAATAAGAAATTTTAGTCGGTTTTTGGGTCTGGATAATCGAAATACCAATTTTTGCTGATGGCTGGTTGTCCGATTGTCTCTCAAAGATATTGATTGCAGGTATTGTCAAAATGGCGACTGACATCCAAATCAAAAATAATTTACGCCGTGTTTTTAGAAAAAGAATCACAGAAGACGACAAAAAAACCGCCCAAAGATCCATTCCGTAAATTCCCCAAAAAGAAGCCGTTTGCAAAATTGGTTTTATGCCGGTGAAAAAATACGCCGGACTGCCGAAAGTCCAATGAGGACCGAGCATGCCGCCGTTGCCGAACCATAAAATTCCAAAGAACCAAGCTCTCGCATATTCCGTCAAAACAAAAACTCCGGCTGATAAAAACGGTAAAAAGAGCAAAGATATCTTCCCGTAAAATTTGGAAACCGCAAAACTAAAAATTCCCCAAAACAATGCCATTCCGGCGGTGGTTATGGTAAACAGGAATAAAATGAATAACAGCGCAGCTGCTTTATTTTCCACGCCTAATGACTGAAGCGGGTAAAGCGACCAAAGCCAAAAGAAAATATAGCCGAAATAAAATAAACCGGCGATAAAACCAAGCCAAAACCATTTTGGTGTTAGGGCGATTAATTTTGCAATAATTTTGCTAATTTTTGCCATTCTTCAAGAGAAAGATTTTCTGCTCTGGCATTTTCTTTTATGCCGGCAGAAGATAAAATATTTTTAATTTTTTCTTTGGTTGCTCCGAAATTTTTAGCGAGGTTGCCAATCAATTGTTTTCTTTTTTCGGAAAACCCCGCCCGGATTATTTCAAATAATTTTTCTTGCTTTTCCCTTGTCTCATGCCGCGTGTCTCTTGTCTCTAATTTTATTATTGCCGAATCAACTTTTGGCATTGGTTGAAAACTGCCCCGGCTGACCGAACTGATAATCTTCGGCTCGGCGTAAAATTGAACCGACAAAGCAAGTAAATTCATATGCGGCGGCTTGGCCATAATTCTCTGCGCCACCTCTTTTTGAATCATTAAAACTATCAGTTTCGGCTGTGCCATCCGCCAGCCAGCGGATTCAAAAATAATTCTTAGGAAATGCGAGGTAATATAATACGGGATGTTGGCGACAATTTTATATTCCCCGCTTTTCAGGGAGTATGCCTCAGGATTAAATTCCAAAATATCCCCTTCAATTATTTTAACATTCCCGTTTTCTGAAAATTTGGTTTTTAATTGGTCAATGAGCCGCCCATCTTTTTCTACCGCGATAACTTCTTTTGCGGCAGAAGCAAGTTTTTTGGTTAGATTGCCGGTGCCCGGCCCCACCTCTAAAATTATATCATCTTTTTTGATTTCCGCGGCGACAATAATCTTGTTCAGAACCCCTTGGTTTACTAAAAAGTTTTGGCCAAGAGATTTTTTTGGAATTATATTCTTAGGATTTTTAGTAGTATATTTTTTCTTCATAATCATCGTCAATGCCGCTGGCGGCATATTCTATGGTGTCCTGTGGCATCTCCCCGATAAAGCGAGATGGCAGATTCCTTTGAGTTGAGCCAAAAATATTTCTTCTTCTTGCGTAGCTTAAAATTAATTTTTCTTTTGCCCTGGTTACGGCGACATAACATAAGCGCCGCTCCTCCTCAAGCTCCTGGGGATTAAAGGTTGACCGGCTGTGCGGAAACAAGCCCTCCTCTATTCCGGCGATAAAAACAACCGGAAATTCCAAGCCCTTGGAAGAATGGATGGACATCAGCGTTGCCTTGTCGGGTACACCTACTTTATTTGCGTTTGCCGATAATGTAAGAGAATCCACTCCCTGCAACAAGGTGATTTCTTCCAAAAAATTATCAAGACCCCGCTCGCTTCCGACATTGTCATATTTTTTGGCAACAGTCAGCAGTTCTTTTAGATTTTCCATTCGTTCTTCAAAATTGGAATAGGCGTCATTTTTTGACGCGCTTAATCCCTTGAGATATTCTTCATAATCCGTTTTTTTGATTATGTTTTTGATAAAAGAAGCGACGCTGATATCTGTCTTTTTGTTAATCAGATCGTATAAAAGTTCGTAGAATTCTTTCAATGCCCGTCCCTGTTTGGTTTTGGTGTTTTCTTTGGCTAAAATATCCAGGGCTTTTATGAGGTTTTTCTCATGGGTATTTGTTATTTTAGCTAAAACAGTTTGTCCAAGTCCGCGCGTGGGGATATTTATTATTCGTTCAAAACTTACCAGATCGCTTGGATTGGCCGCCAATCTCATATAAGCCAAAATATCTTTGATTTCTTTTCTTTCGTAAAATTTAATGCCGCCGATAATCTGATAAGGCAAACCGCAAGAAATAAAAGATTCTTCTATCGCTCTTGATTGGGCGTGAGTTCGATAAAGAATCGCAAAATCGCCGATGTTATGATTTTTTTGCATTAATTCTTCTATTTTTAAAGTGATAAAATCGGCCTCATCTCTTTCATTCAGAGCTTCTTTTACGAGGATTCTCTCTCCCCTGCCATTCTCTGTCCAAAGCGTTTTGGGAACTTGACTTTGATTGTTTGAGATAATATTTTGGGCGACGGCTAAAATATTTTTGGTGGAACGGTAATTTTGCTCAAGAAAAATAACTTTTGCTTCAGGGTAATCCTTTTGAAAATTAAGGATATTTCTGATATCCGCCTCTCTAAAAGCGTAGATTGACTGGGCATCGTCTCCTATCGCAAAAATGTTTTTATATTTTTGGGATAAAAGCTTTATTAAACTGTATTGATCAAAACTGGTGTCTTGATATTCGTCAACGAGAATGTATTTCCAAATATCCTGGTATTTTTCTAAAACTTGGGGATTGTGTTTGAAGATTTTGACCGTGAGCGCGATCAAGTCGTCAAAATCAAGAGCGTTGGCGTTTTTTAATTCCGTTTGATAATTTTCGTAAATTCTTGCCAAAAGTCTTGAAAAAAAATCATTGGGTTTATAATTTTCAGGGTAAAGAAGCTCCGTTTTGAGCTTGGATATTTTGCGGACAATCATTTGGGGATTATATTGTTTTAAATCCAGCTTCTGACGGGCCATCACCTTTTTTATCAGAGCCAAACGGTCGTATTCGTCAAAAATGGTGAAGCTTGGTTTGTAATTAAGTAAAGAAATTTCTCGGCGCAAAATTCTTAAGCAGACGGAGTGAAAAGTGCCGATTGTCGGCCAGGCCGACAATCGGCCGGAATCTGCCGAAAAGCTGGGAGAAAGAAGCGCTTGCACCCGCTCTTTTACCTCGTTAGCCGCTTTATTGGTAAAAGTGATGGCTAAGATATTTGCCGGTTTAATGTTTTCGGATATTAAAAAAGCGACTCTGTGGGTTAAACATCTTGTTTTCCCCGAGCCGGGACCGGAAATAACCAAAACCGGTCCGCTGATTATTTTTACGGCTTCTATTTGTTTCGGGTTTAAGTTTTTGAATATGTCGCTCATAAAGTACGACCCCGCTTTGGCGGGGCCGCGTTGTTTGTCGTTTGTTGAGCTTATCGCTTTTTAAGTTCATCATCTATCGCCTGAACAAATGCGCTTATCGGTTGAGCTCCTACAATCAATTGTTTTCCGATTATAAATCCGGGAGTGCCGCTGATGCCGAATTTATCGGCTTCGGTTTTATCAGAATCCATTTCTTGTCCGTATTCGGTTTTTTTCTCTTCCATCAATTGAGAAACCTTGTTGGCGTCTATTCCGGGAATTGTTTTGGTTAAAGCGATGATGTCTTGTTTGGTTCCCCATCCCCCGTTTTCGGCGTCTTGTTTTTCAAACATCGCCTGATGCCATTTGAAATAGTTTTCGGGGGATATCTCCCAAACCGCGTGAGCGGCTAATCCGGCGCTTGTTGAATCCGGCCCCAAAAACTGAAAATCCTTGAAGACAACTTTTAATTTGCCGGTTTTGACATATTGCTCGTTAAGAGCGGAAAGAGTGTTTAAATCAAATCTTTGGCAGAACGGACATTGAAAATCAAACCAATATGCCAATGTTACCGGAGCGTTTTTGTCGCCCGTAAAAGGCTCATTTTTTACCTCCACCTTTTTGATGTCAACGACCGCCTGTTTTTCTTCTCCGCCCAAGACCGCTTTTTGCGAGCTGAAACCGCCGTTGGAATAAATTACGGCGGCGGATATCAAGATGCCGGCGATAATAATTGCCAGCGGGATCGAGAATTTGCTTAGCGTTGTCATTTTATTTCCTTCTTTGATTGAGTCTTCCATATTTTGTGTTTGATTTTCCAGGATATTTTTAATTTGTTTTGTCTCCCTATTATTTATCTGCCGGTCCCAAATCTTTTTCACTGCCGGGCACTTTTTCCCAAACATTCGGTCTGATCTCTTTATATTCTACTTCAACTTTTCTTTTTCCGCCATTACCCGCAGAATTGGATACAGATATTTCCTTTTTAAATCTCGGTTGGAAATTTTTATCTTCTTCTTTTGGACTAAAATCGTGGTCCATAATTAAGGTTTTAAAGTTTTTTGGCCGGGCGCCCATTCTACCGGACAAAGTCCTCCCGTTTGCAACGCTTTAAGCGCCCGTAGAATTTCTTTGACGGAACGGCCGACAGAATTATCCGACACGGCCATCCAGCGCAGAATACCCTCCGGGTCAATAATAAATGTTCCTCTCTGCGCGGCTCCGTCGCTTCCAAGAACATTATAGGCGGATGATATTTCGTGGGTCGTATCGGCTAACACGGGATATTTAACTTCCGCTAAATCTTTTTCAAACCAATTTTTATGGGACCACTCGCTGTCCGTAGAGCAAGCCAACACGGAACATTTGCAAGTTTTAAATTCTTTTTCCAGTTTTGCGAATTCTCTTATTTCGGTCGGGCAGATAAAAGTAAAGTCTCTGGGATAAAAAAATAAAACCACCCATTTGCCGCTGTAATCGTTGAGCGATATTTTTACAAAATTGTTTTTATGGTATGCCGTCGCGCCGTAAAAATCGGGCGCTTTTTCTGCTACTTTTATCATAAATTTATATAAAACTTATAAGTTATAAATTACTTGAAGAAGATATAATCTTACACGGCAAGTCAGCCACTGTCAACATGGAATTTCATTAAACTTCTTCGGCAAATCAAATTTGGTGGGATATTCTTAAAATAGTTCGGACGGTTTTCGCCCCTCGACGGGCTCGGGGCGAGGAAAGCCCCCCGCGAAATTCCGAAATCGCGGCTCCGCCGCGCCGATGACAATTTCAAGTTTTTCTTTGGCGGCTAGAGCGAAGAAACGAATTTCGTTAATTTATCCTGGTCGCTATCCAGCCTCCCAAGTTTTCGGAAAGTACCAACGCCAAAAGTTTTGTCAATCAATTTACCTAGCGCCAATAAATTATTATTAAATATTGATTTAACAAATATGCCAAACACTTCCTCTTTACTATCAAATATATCGCCATTCTTTTCAAAAATTTTATCTACCAGCGCATTTAATGCTTCTCGTTGCTGTCCATATCCAAAAATCATTCCTTCGCCTAGATTTTCTGGAGCTATACCGCGTTGTTCTAACTCTTGGACTTCCTTAGTAAATCTTTGGTCCTTGTTTCTAAATAAGCCGGTAATGAAATTTTTGGTTAGGGTTTCGGTAACCGCTTCATTAAGATTTTTGAAGTACATTTTCCCTTTGTGCATTCTAGCTTGTAAGCCAGAACGGTCTTCTGTCATCGTTTTACCGTCTTTGGAAACACGAAGCGACCCAAAAGATTTAAAATGTAACATCTCGTGGAACATGAGACGTGCAAAATTAAAATTTTGTCCACTGTACGGCGTAGCAATAATCTGGCCGGTGGATGAAAAGTATGCATTATCTCCGCCCTCGCCCCAACCCCAATGCGGCTCATCAACGATGACAATATTCTCTGGGGGAATGTCAAAATTAGAGAATCCATATTTTCTCCTTATTTCATTGGTCGCTTCATTAGCTAAATTAATTACTTCAATATCCTCGGGGGTCTTTGGAATTTCATGTTCCTTAATCTCGCGAAGTCTTTTTCCCTCGAAATTGTCCTTAAAATCGTCAAGAATTTCTGCCCCCCTCTGCTTGTCAGGTACTCCAACTACTCTTTCAAAAGACGAAGATTTTTCTGGCATAAAAAATTTTCTTTTCCCAAAATTAAAACGCAGTTCGAGCCGATATTTTTACAGGTTTTTTGGCAGTTTTCATCGGCGCGGCGGAGCCGTGATTTCGTCCGCCAGCTGGCGGAGCGAAAACCGTCCGAACTATTTCAAGAATAGACCACTATACAAGAAATTGCAAGTTTTTGTGCACATGGCCGCCGAGCCCCTCCTCTGTCGGGATAAACTCCGCGGGGCGGCTTCCAATTCCTTGCACTTTTCTAAAATGTGGAGTTAGGGAGACAATGTTTGAATATCTAAAACGTAGCATAAATCCTGACTTTTTCAAAAATGAGAGACTGATTTCGAGAGTATATAATAGGATTTTTATATAATACACATTAGTGAGCTAAAACAATATTTATTGACAAATTTATTTGATATGATAAGATATTGGGAGTATTACAGAAAGGGGTAAACGATGGCACAACCACAGCACGGCGATGTATTAGAAAGTGGTCACTGGCAAGTGACAGAGGACTTTGGGTCACCTTTCTTTTTTGACCACACCTTTCCCTGCCCGATTTGCAGAAAGAATAATGCTCTCCATTTCATCAACATGAGGATTTTTCTACCTTGCGATGACTGTCGAGCAAAGGGATTCTTAACGATCAAGATTAACCCGAAAAGTCAGTTCGCAAAATGGATTTTGGGGATTGGTCGCAGATCACCTACAAAAAGTATTCTCTGTATCGATGAAATCAGCTGATTAAGCTGGCACCGCCTATCTAATGGCGGTTTTATTTTCATTCAACTCACCCCAACTCTTAACCAAAAACCACTCAAAATAGTGGTTTTTGGTGTTAAGTAATGGCGTAAAATTAGCAGCTCGAACCTAACAATTAAGGTGGACCCGGGGAGAATCGAACTCCCGACCCGGCAATGCGAATGCCGTATAATACCACTTTACGACGGGCCCAAGCTATAATTCTAACTAATCCGGAAATAATCTCGTAGGTTATCCTGGAAGAAGCTGACATTTTTTCTTTTTAAAACGATAAGTCCCAAAACAAAAAGAGTCGCTGATGTGGTCGTGGAGATTAAACAATAAAGGCAGAGCGCTTTTATTATAAATATCTGCAAAAATAAAAACCATATGGAAGCGGCAACGCCGACGATTGAAAATCTTGCCGCAAATTCCAATGTTTTTTCATTTTTGGAGTCAAGATATAATATCGTGAGCAGAAGAAAAGAGAAATAATATAGTACACCAAAAAGAGCTACCGGAACACCCAAAATTACCGAATAGGGACTGGTGGTTACCACTTCACAGCCGTTGAATATGGAACAGTTAATCGGCGAACCGAGATAGTGTTTGGCTGCAAGATAAGATGAATCTGCCAGCCCGATAAGGCTGACGGCGATAAGGGCAAAAATAACCCAATTAGGGATTATTTTTGACGGCCTCGTTGATGATGTTTTGGAGTTCGTCATAATTTGGCGGAACTTCTATTTTTTTGCCGTTTAGAAAAATCGTCGGCGTGGAATTAACTTGTGATTTTACACCGCTTTGCAGATCGTTCTCAACTTTATCTTTGATTTCCTTGGAATCCAAGTCGTTTTTAAACAGGTCAGCATTGAGGTCAAGCGAGTTTGCAAATTCCTTAAATACCTTTTCCGCGTCTCCCCTGTTTTCCCACTTTGTTTGATTTTCAAAAATTAAATCGTGCATTTCCCAAAATTTATTTTGTTTGCCGGCGGCTTCTGCGGCGTAAGCGGCGAGGCGGGCGTTAATATGTTGTCTTAACGGAAAGTGACGGTAAGTGAAACTTACTTTATCCCCGAAATCTTGGGACAACTTTTTTAATAACGGATAATAATACGCGCAAGCGGGACATTGAAAGTCGCTGTATTCCACCAAAACAACCTTGGCTTCTTTATTGCCCTTGGTCCAATCTGAAGGCGAGACTGCGTTTATCAATATGGCTGATTGATCCGGTTCGGAACCGCCCAATTTGACCATGCCGAAAATTAAACCGGCTGTTCCCGCTAAAACTAACGCCCACAAAAGAAACCGTTTAATTAAACGGCTTTTTGCTCCGTTTTCTTGCCGTTCCAATTTTTCTTGGCGTTTTAATTCCCAGCGTTCTTTTTTTGTAATTTGTTGTTCTTCCATAAGTTTCTTGCGGATGATTAAAGATGTTTATTCTGTCCATAATAACCGACAAATGGTTGTTATGGGTGGGGCTCACCCTATTTTTAATTATATCATAATTTTAACAAAATGTCCATATGGTCGGGCCGCCGAGAATCGAACTCGGTCTTCACGCACCCGAAGCGTGCGTACTACCGGCATACTCCGGCCCGCTTGTACTTACACATAATATTTTTTCATTCTTTCTTCTTCCGCTTTTTTCTGCGCTTTTTCAATTTGTTCCAACGAGCGTTTTAATTCTTCGGGCGATTTTTTATTCAGTTCGCGAATTCTTTCTTTTAAATTTTCCTCGGTATTCTTATTCGGATTATCAAGCACTTCCGCCAACAGAGAATTTAAAATCAGCCCGACTTTTGGTCCCGGCGCAACGCCGAGCTCTTTCATCACATCGTTCCCGTTGATTTTTAACATTTTGGCCGAAATCGGGTCGTGCGACACCTTGTCTATTATGTATTTCAAATGGCGGAGTTTGTAAGGCACCGCTTTCGGCCTTCCGGAACCAATCCTATCCGCTTCACGGACTTTTATCAAATCCTCAATATCTTCGGAACCGACATTGGTTAATAATCTTCTTACCGATGATTCCGTCACTTCGCCGACATTATAATAAAATAAATGATAGCGGACTAATTTGGTTATTTTTTCAGCTTGGTCTTTCGAGAATTTTAAGCGCTCAAGAATGCCGGCGGTTATTTTGGCTCCCACGACATCGTGGCCGTAAAATGTGGAATACTTGCCGTCTCCCCTTTTGGTTTGGGGCTTGCCTATATCATGAAATAAAGAAGCAAGCCGCACATCCAAAGAATATTTTTTTTCGGCCGAATATTTTAAGGCCAGAAGGTTGTGTTCCCAAACCGTATAAATATGATGTAAGTTTTGGCCGACATCAATGCCGTCTTCAAGTTCAGGAACTATATATTTTAACAATCTAGAATCATGCAAAGTCAAAACACCGTCATAAGCTCTGTCGGAATTTATAATTTTTATGAATTCATCACGGATTCTTTCTTTGGAGATAGCTCTTAGCCACTCGGCGTTTTCTTCAAGAGCCTTCAATGTTTCTTTCTCTATCTTAAAGTTTAAAATAGTAGCAAAACGGACAGTTCTTAGTAATCTTAAAGCATCTTCGCTGAAACGGTCTTCCGGTTTCCCCACGGTCTGAATTATTTTTTTCTTAATGTCATTTTGTCCGTCAAAAAGGTCAACAATTGATTTGCCGCCCGCTGTTGCAAGCGCGTTAATCGTAAAATCGCGGCGCGATAAATCGTCTTCCAACTTTGAAACGAAATTCACTTCTTCGGGGTGCCGTTTGTCGGAATATTTTGCTTCTATGCGATAAGGCGTTATTTGGACTTCCTTCAGCGATTCGTCTTTGCTTTCCGTTTTAACCGTAACCGTTCCGAATTTATTGGCGTAAAAACTGTCGGGGAATACTTTTTGGATTTCTTCCGGTTTGGCGTTGGTGGCGATATCCCAATCGTTCGGTTTTTTGCCCATGATTAAATCACGGACGCAACCGCCTACGGCATATCCTTCAAAATCTGATTTTTCTAATTCTTCTATAATATTTTTTATTTCTTTTGGTAAAGTTATCATATTTTGGTGCCCTCGGGAGGAATCGGACCCCCAATTTTCCCTTAGGACGGGAGTGTTATATCCATTTAACTACGAGGGCGTTAATAATAAGTTGATTAAGTATGTCATAAATAAGACTGAATTTCAATATTTATTCAACATATGGTTTTGAACATAGATTAACTCTATGGTACAATAATTACTATGGATGATTACAAAAAACGAGCCATAGGATTAAGGAAACAAGGCAAGACATATTCAGAGATTGTGTCTACACTTTTAGGAGTTTCCAAAAGTACATTATCATATTGGTTAGGGTCTTTGGAATTGTCTGTTATCCAAAAAGAAAAATTATCAGAAAATATAAATAAAAAATTAATTAAGGCACGAGCTAAATCTATTATTGTAGCTAAGGCAAAAAGAGAAAAATATTTTTCAAAAATTGAAAAGAAAAACCTTCACTTGATTAAAATTTTAAATAATAATAAAGAAACCGCTAAATTGGTACTATCTGCTTTACATTTGGGAGAAGGTGCAAAAAATCGCAGGGGTAGCATACAATTTGGCAACTCTGATCCGGGGATTGTGTGGCTATTTATGAAACTTATGAGATTTTGTTATGATGCGGAAGAATCTAAATTTAGATGTACTGTATTGTGTCGAGCTGATCAGAACACAAGAATATTAGAAAGATTTTGGATGCAAATTACGGGCATAGTTAAGAAGCAATTTTATAAAACAAGAATTGACAAGAGAACAATTGGCAAGCCATCACGCAAATTGGACTATAAAGGGGTATGTGTGATAAATTATTTATCAGCAAACACGTATTATGACTTAATCACATTAGGCAAAATGATGAGTAAATAAATGGGCCTGTAGTATAGCGGTAACACGCAATCATGGCATGATTGAGTCCGGGGTCCGACTCCCCGCAGGTCCACCAACAGGAACTTTCAATGTTTGACGGCCAAGTTCTTAAAATAAAAAGCAGCTCATGTTTGAGCTGCTTTGATGTAGTAATGTTATTTATTGTTAATTATTTTTAGTCAGTATGCCACAGCAATCTTGCAATTTTTTGTTAGAACTGCAAAATACATAAGTCGTTTTGTGTTTTATTGCGTCAGTTTGCCTTTCGATATCAGTAAGAACATTTTCCATTTTTACTGTTTCTTCGCGAATTTTATCTGCATATTCTGTTGTGAGTTTTTGTAAAATTAATAGCATCTCGTTCTGCATCTCAATAGGTATTAAAGAATATACATCATGTAGCCCTTTGAAAGTTATATAGCCAGCCAACGGTTCAAATTCTTCTAATGTCACCGACAAGCATTGAAATAGAGCGGGGAGTTGACATACTAACACACCAAAACGAACGGTGCCAATATTAAATTCTATTTTTGCCGAGTTTAAACTTATTACTCCTCCCAGATCCAGCCATAATGTACCTATTTCTTTTTCATGCTCTTCTCGGATTTTCTCACCTTCTTTTTCAGCGCATTCCTTAACAAATAATTTAAGTTTTTCTTTGGCTTCAGCACTGATAACTTGGGCTTTAAAACTTCTCCAATCTTGCGCGATGAAACTTAAAAAGTAAGCCATAGTAATCACCCCTTCTTTTTAACGTACTTAGCAATATATTACAATAGTTGTGAAAATATGTCAACTATTTTGAAATAGTTAGGGGAATCGAAATGATTTAGGTAAATTAAATTGCCCCCAATTCTTGTAAGGTTTTCTCAAATTGTTCCACCGCTTTTTTGGCTTCGGCGTAGCGCATGAAATAGTTGGCGTCGTGGGCGATTTTGTTCCTTGTTTTATGGGCGTTCCACAAGCCATCCAATGTCGCCAATTGGCCCTGTTCTATGGCCATCAATCTTTCTCCGAGAGATTCGCCCGGAAACCCAGCCATTTTTAATGTGTCATCTATTAAATTATCCGCTTCTATTACAGCGAATTTCCATTCCGCTTCTCGATTGGAGTTTATATGCCTTAAAACTTCGCCCCATCTGGCATTTGACGCTCCGCCCTCGGCTGATTGGGGCGGTAAAATTTCTTTGACTATACTGATTTTACTGCCTACCAAACTGCTCAATTTGATAACTATGATTATGAATGATGCTCCTAAAATCAAAGTGGCAACTACTAATATCAGTTTGAGTACTCCAAAAGCTCCGCTTCCCTGAATTTCAGGAATATAGCCGATTAATTGAGCCAAAGAAAAATCTCCTAATCTAAAATTGGAAACGCCGTAAATATTAGCCAAGGTATTTGAAATTAATCCCGGTTCCATTTTTGTTTATTTTTTATAAGTTTGTTCCAGTTGGTGGGCTATTTTAAAAATCGTCGCTTCGTCAAAAGCGCGGCCGATTATCTGAAATCCAACCGGAAGATTTGTTTTGTTTCCGTTTCCGCAGGGAACCGAAATCGCAGGCAGTCCCGCCAAATTTACCGGCACGGTGTAAATATCGGACAGATACATTGAAAGCGGGTCTGATGACCGCTCCCCTATTTTGAAAGCGGTGGTTGGCGAGGTTGGTCCGACGATAGCATCAACTCCGTCAGTTGACGGATCAAAGGCATTGTCAAAATCTTTTTTAATCAGCGCTCTTACTTTTTGAGCTTTTAAATAATAAGCGTCATAATATCCGGCCGACAGGGTAAATGTTCCGAGGATAATTCTTCTTTTGGTTTCCGCTCCAAAACCCTCGGCTCTTGATTCTAAGTAAGTGTCCAGCAGGGTTTTGGCGTCTTTGGCAGAATAACCGTAACGAATTCCGTCCAATCTTGCCAAATTGGAGGATACTTCGCAAGGCATGATTATGTAATATGCGGCCAGGGCGTATTCCGCGTGAGGCAGAGAAATCTCCTTTATCTTGCAGCCAAGGCCTTCTAATTTTTTAATGGCGTCTTCAACTTTTTCCCTTACTTCGTTATTCAGACCTTTGCCAAAAAATTCTTTCGGCACGCCGATTTTTAAATTTGCCATTTCTTTATCTATATTTTCAGTGAAATCAGGCACTTCTGCGGGAATAGTAGTGGAATCAAAAATATCGGAACCGGCGATGGCTTGAAGAACTAAGGCGGCATCATATACATTCTTGGCAAGGGGCCCGATTTGATCCAATGAAGATGCCATAGCAATCAGGCCGTGCCGGGAAACTCTTCCGTAAGTCGGTTTTAGCCCCACGATTCCGCAAAAGCTGGCCGGCTGGCGGATTGAACCGCCGGTATCGGAACCGAGGGCGAAAACAGCGAGGTCGGCGGCGACGACGGCGGCGGAACCGCCCGACGAACCTCCGGGAACGCGGGATAAATCAAGAGGATTTTTGGTCGGGCCGAAAGCCGAGTTTTCGGTTGACGAACCCATGGCGAATTCGTCTAAATTGGTTTTGCCCAAAAAATTTACGCCGGCCGTTCGCAATTTTTTTATTACCGTCGCATTGTAGGAGGAAACATAATTTTTTAATATTTTTGAACCGGCAGTGGCAATCGTGCCGTCAATCAGCAGATTGTCTTTTATGGCGCAGGGAACGCCCGCAAGTATATTCGCATCATTCGTGTGCATTTGTATATTGGCATCGTGTTTGTCAAAGACCGAAAGATAAGCATTTAGAGTTTTATTTTCTTTCTTTATTTTGTTCTGATAATGAGTAAAAATTTCTTCAGCGGAAAACTCGCCTTTTTTAAGGCCGTCGGCGATATCTTTGATTGTGAAATTTTTAGCCCCCATGTAAAATTTGTTTAGTTGAAGATAAGCCATTTTCGGGATTTACGGAGCGCGACTGGCGCGAGTACAAGGCGAAATTCCAGCAGGAATTTACGCCGTGCCCGAAAATGGCTTATCTTCAACGCAAACCTACCTTTTTAAGACACTTTTAACTTTTACGAACCTGTTTTCTTTATGCGGAGCTTGTCCAATCAGTTTCTCATTGAGCATGTCGTTCATTTTAAATTCATTTCTGTCTTTATCGTCCCGTACGGAATTTATCAGACCGGCAGTTTGATAGAGCGGTTCAACATTGTCCGTGTCAACCTCGTTCAGCTTGTTTATGTAATCTAAAATCGAGGACAGGTCCTTTTTCAGTTTGTCTTTTTCTTCCCCCCCCAGTTTTATTCTTGCTAATTCGGCAAGGTGGCTTATTTCTTTATCGGTGAGCATTTATATAATATTAAGACGGTTTAAAATTAAACACAATTTATAGCATTTTTAAAAACTTCTCTTCGGTAATAATTTTAACTTTCAGCTGCTTCGCTTTTTCATATTTTGACCCCGGTTCGGAGCCGGCTATGACATAATCTGTGTTGTTGAAAACGGTTGAGGAAATGTCTCCGCCGAGCTGTCTGATTTTTTCTTTAGCTTCTTCGCGGCTCATCGTTTCAAGAGCGCCGGTGATAACAAAAGTTTTGCCGGCCAGCTTGTTGCTTGTTGCTTGTTGCTTGTTGCTTTGAATTATTATTCCCGCTTTCTTAAATTTCTCAATCAGCTGTTGATTATATGGTTTTTGAAACCAGTCAGAGATGCTTTTGGCTACAACCGGTCCGATGTCCGGAACATTGCTTAGTTCTTCAGGGGTTGCTTTTTCGATACTCTCTAATGTTTTTCGGATAGAGGCTGGTCCGCCTTTGGCGGAAAATTTTTGAGCCAAAGCAAAAGCTGTTTCTTCGCCGACATGTTCTATGCCGAGAGAATAAATAAACTTATCTAAAGCGACTTTTTTCTTTGATTGAATGGCCTCAACGGCGTTTTGGGCAGACCTGTCGGCAAATCTCTCAAGGTTCAAAAGGTCATCTTTTTTAAGAGAAAACAGATCGGAGGCATCGCGGATAAGCCCGGAATCCATCAACTGGTCAATTATTTTTGGCCCCACGCCGTCAATGTCAAACGCTTTTCTTGAAACAAAATGATAAATCGCCCCTCTTTTGATAGCCGGACAATTTTTGTTGACGCACTTAAAGGCGACTTGCCCCGCTACTTTTTTAATTGTTTCACCGCAAACAGGACATATAGAGGGCATATGAAATTCTTTTTCTTTTCCGGTGCGAAGGTCATTAATAACTTTTTTGATATCCGGAATAACATCGCCGGCTCGGCCCACCACCACCGTATCTCCTTTCTTTACGCCAAGGCGTTTTATCTCATCAAGGTTGTGGAGTGTGGCCCTTGATACTGTGGTTCCTCCGATTTGAACCGGCCTTAAAACGGCTACCGGCGTCAGAACACCTGTTCGACCGACCTGGACGATTATATTTTCCACAATCGTTTCCGCCTCTTTTGGTGAAAATTTGTAAGCAATCGCTCCGCGCGGCGCTTTGCCGACAACCCCCAATCGTTTAAAAGTTTCGTTGTCGTTTACGATAACCACGACCCCGTCTATTTCATAATCTAATTTTTCTCTGTCCTTTTCCCAGCGATCTCTGAATTTTTGAACTTCATTCATATCTTTGCAAAATTTATTATTGGGATTTATTTTGAATCCAAGAGCTTTTAAGATTAAATGTTCTTCTTCGTGTTTTTGCTGGCCGACATCGGTTACCAAAGAATAGGCAAAAGAATCAAGATGGCGGGAAGCGGTAATTTTGGGGTCAAGCTGGCGCACCGAACCGGCTGCCAGATTGCGGGGGTTGGCATATTCTTTTAGGCCGGACTTTTTTTGTTCAAGGTTTGTTTTGTTAAATTCTTTAAGGGTAATAAAGGCTTCTCCGCGAATAGCGATTGTGCCGGAAAGAGCTTTTTCTATCCTTGGCATGAACCGTTCCAATCCATCCTTTTTCAAATTATTTAAAATTTCATCTGTTTCAAGCAGTTTCAGGGGAATCGGTTCAACCGTCTTTAGGTTCTGGGTAACATCTTCTCCGGTTATGCCGTCGCCGCGAGTGGCCCCGGTTTTTAAAATTCCATTCTCGTAGAGCAACTCAATGGCTAAGCCGTCTATCTTTAACTCACAATAATAACCTTCTTTGGATGCCCCGCCGACGAGCCGTTCAAAGCGAGCCTCCCACTCTTCCATATCCTTAAAGTCAAAAGCATCATTAAAAGAGATCATCGGCATCGGATGCTTAAATTTATTGAATTGTTTAAGCGGTTTGCCGCCCACTCTTTGGGTTGGAGAATCGGGCGTTATCAGCTCCGGGAATTGCTGTTCCAAATCAAAAAGTTCCTTTTTCAAAGAATCCAAAACCTCGTCGGACATTTCCGGCTTGTCCAAAACATGATAAAGATACCGATGGCGGTTTATAATTTCGCGGAGTTTCTCTATTCTTTTTTCAGTTTCATGTTTTGTGTTCACCTCAATGAATATACTTGAAAAAAGAGGCCATGAAAAGGGCTATCAAGGCAGATGAGAGAAGGCGGGAAATTATTATAACTCGCTTACCTCAAAAGAGCGGTTAACTCCGCCGTAAGAGCCGACAGTTCTGTAATTTAGCGGCTGAGCGGAGCAATTTGCGACTTCCACTCCTGCCGCATCGTAAATTTTATACGAAGCATTATCAGATATGGTTGGGCTTGGCAGCGGGGCAAGCGGATATCTGTTGCCGTAAAGGCACCATTCAATGGCGCTGTCGGCGGCATAAATCGCTTTGACCGAATTGGCTGTTTCTGAAATTGAGCGAAGTTTGGGTACGAATATTGAAGCAAGGGTCAAGGTGATCGTCAAAATAACGCTTAGCATCAAAACCGCGAATATCAAAATTGAACCGAGCTCTTTTTTAATCATTTTTTGGTGGTTGTTTGCCATTTATTGTAGAAATTCCGTTTCCACGCTTCTTGAAGAAACGGAGGTTTGAATTTCAAACTTAATTGTTTCTTTGCCTGTTCTGTTTTGGGCGGATGAAATAATGGTGACCACGGTTTGTTTTTGATCAATGGCGCCGGAACCGCGGACGCAGAAATTCATTCTTGTAAAATTAATTGCAGACGAACTTATGTCAACGGTTGTTCCGCCTTCGGTTTTTTGGACGACACCGACGCTCAAGCCATAAACGATTGCGCCCTTTACCGGATGGGTAATCGTCAGCGTCGTTAATCCGCAGGTCGGATCCTCCTGGTTTTCTATTTTGCTTACCCTTATGTCCCTCGCCATCATTTCCAAAACGAACATCTCGTTTTCTTCAATTTTTTGGGCGGCAAAGGCGCGCCGCTCATTGGTGAGAATGCCGATAAAAATTGAACTTATGCCGATGGCGATGATTGAAAACACAAACGAAGCGATAAGAACTTCAACGATGGTAAACCCCACTTCCCCACTTTTTATTTTTTCTAAATTCCTTGTCATTTGAGTTTTATACTATATACAACATACTTAATACTTACTGACTATCTCCAATTAAATAAATGTGATTCGGCGGTAATACTTTTAGCCCTGTTCCCTCTTTCTGTCCAAGTAACATTGCTGACAATCTGCAATTCTGCCGCATTAACCTTGGTTACGGTGATTGTGCGCTTAAAAAGACTGTCTGTTCCGGCGGAATAATTATATAACCCGTTATTTATTTTTAGAGCAGGATTGGAGCCCAACGCGATCAGAGTGTCGGAATTCCAGTCAACCCGCCATGTTCCCGCAGTTATATTGTTGTCAAAATCCAAACTTTGAAACCAATTATTGTCTCGGATTGCCCTCACTATTTCAATGCCCTCTTGGGCGAGGTTGGCGGCGGCGAGATTATTTTTTATTGAAAAAGATACATTGGTTGCCTGAGTTGAAAGAAAAAGAGCCGGTATCAGGGCGGTGGTTAAAATAACCAGCGTAACCATTGCTTCAACCAATGTAAAACCTTGTTCATCGTACTCGGCACATCTTTTTTCGGGTACGGATTTTTTGAAGCTTAAAAAATCCTGAAGTCCTCGCGCCGTCGCGCTCGAATCCCCCTCCAAAAGATATGTCTTCAACGAGTTTTGTAATTCAAAATTATTGGACATCAATTTTCCCCGAAGTATAAATTGTTATTGTTTTGCAATTTGAGGGGCAAGATCCGTTTATTTTACCGATAGTTATTATTTGGCTAAGACCCAAAGCGGCATTGTTGTTCAGGTAAGTTTTGGGATCCGGCGGTTCAAAGAAAATATCATTAAAAGAGCTTTTAAATTCAACCCGGGTATCCAAGAAATTTTTGGTGGAACTAACGATATCTTCCGCTCCGAAATTTCTGTTTTGAGCAGTACAATCGGTTGATGCCGTGCTCGGACCGGCATAAACGGCATAAGAAACAGAATCTATATAGCGAATACCATAACCGCAACGCAGGACCCCGCCATATTTTACGCTTGAAGCGGCTTGCGCTTGGGCGTTTCGCATATCCGAAACAAGTATATTTGCGGTCTCGTTTAAATCCAACCTTGTCCTTGAAAAATTAATTATTACGGTTGTGGCAATAAAACCGGCGATACCGGCCACAACGAGAATCTCTATCAGGGTGAACCCCGCCCATGAAAGTTGTTTATTGTTTTTAGCCATTGTCTATTGACATTACTCAAAGCGGATTTCTATTTTATCCTCGGGCGATATTTTTATTGTATTTATATTCTCGGAATTAATTTTTTGAGAATTTAAGTAAAAAACAAATGACTTGCCGTCTATGTTGTTTGCATGACTGTTGATCCGCATAATTTTAACTTTTCCTTCTTGATTTATACCATAGCGGAAATTAATTTGGCCGGCGGCGGCGGAAGCGTTAAGAGCGTCTATGATGGTCATATCGTTTGTGACCTCTCCCTCAAACAATCTCTGTTTATCTTTAAAATTAATTAATAATGATGCCTGGATTGAGTTTGAGTCATCAACTGGCCAATCGCTATACTTGAGAGTCCTTTCAATAAAAACAATGGCCATTGCTAAAATAACCACAAGAGCAATTTGGGCAAAAAGAATTTCGTTCTTATCTTTAGAAATATATTTTAAGAATTTGAATTTCATTTTGAAAAATTATGAAAACAATGGAAACAACGGACAGAAATATGCCGAAAGGCAACGCGGTTTTCATGGTAGCTCGCCGCAGAGCCATTAGCATGATTCCCCATAAGGCGCCTGACCAAATAGAAAAAATGACCGCTAAAAATCCTAAGGGGTATCCGAACAAAAGGCCGATAAGCGTCACTAATTTAACATCTCCAAATCCTATCCATTTTCCGCATGATACTATAAAAATTATAGCAAAAATACCGCTTAAAACTAAGCCGGTTATTAACAGGTTCCAGATTGCCCCTCTTTGAAATAACAATGGATAGATTGCGGCAAGAGCGATGGCGGGAATTATGATTTTGTCGGGAATTATAAAATATAAAAAATCAGAAAAAATAACCGATATGAAAATCAGCAAAAAAAATAATTGAAAAATAATTGAAAAATCAAATGATAATTCGGTGCGGTAAAAATAAGTTACAAAAACAGTAGCTGTAGCTAACTCTATGATCGGGTAAACAATAGATATTTTTTGGCGACAGTATCGGCAATGGCCTCGAACCAGCAGGTAGCTCAAAAAAGGCGCCAAATCATACCAAGCTAACTGATGACGGCAATGTGGGCAATGCGAACGGCCCGCCGCAATCCCTTTTTCTCCCAAAGGAAGACGGACAACAAGCACGCTTAAAAAGCTACCCAAAGAAAGCCCGATTAAAAATATAAAAACAAAGGAAAATACTAAAGTCATTGTTAGCTTGTTAGCTTGTTAGCTTGTTAGCTTGTTAGCTTGTTAGCTTGCTTTGATTTTTCAAGTTAACAATATAACAAGATAGCAATTTGCATTCTTAATTATATCTTTAAATTATTAAAACTAAAAACCGCCCCTAAAGTGAGAAGCGGTTTTAAAGAGCTCAATTTTTTTATTGGCTTTGGCCTTGATCGTATAAGCAATCAATGGTAGTTGAAGAAGCGCAGGCTTCAGTTGTCGCCGCAACGGATGCGTCATATTTTCCGTCTCCGCCGGCCCAGGCGGAAGAGTTAATGTCGCCATCGCCTTTTATCGCCGAGGACGATTGTTCAAGTTCAGCCCAGATATGATATTTGGTCGGTGTTCCGGCGGGATCATAAGCGTATTTATAAACATAGGTTCCCGCGCTTAACGGGTCTGCGGGTAATTGGGTTAAATATTTGGTGGCTAAAACAGCGCCTAAACCTGCATAAGTCGCAATTTCCGGATATTCTCCGTTATCATCAAAATATAGTTCTAAAGCCGTTCTCACCTGGTTGATATGAGCGATTCTTGCCGCGTCTCTCGCTCTTTGTCTTGCGACGCCTAATTGCAAAAGCAATAAAGTTGCCAAGATGCCGATAATGGAGATAACGACGAGCAACTCAACCAATGTAAATCCTTTTTGGTTTTCTTTTAATTTTTTGAAGAGCGACACTTTTTCTGATTGCTGGTTGCCGGCCGCCGGCTGCTGATAAAGCCGCCAGAAACTAAAAGCAAACCATCAGTTTTAGAGCAAAAAACTTAATTATTCTTTCTTCAATATTATATCCAAATAAAACATTGTCAACAATTTAGATATCAACAATTGTTCATAAACTAAAACCCCCCGCCATAATTTTGCAGATATTAGCGGGGGTTTTAGTTTATAGACTTTATACAGTTGACCAGCTCAATAGATATTTTTAGCCGAACTATCATTGGCTTCCGATTTAACCTTCGGACCAGGCTCTCCGACAGTGTGTCAGAGAATCGACATTTTTATGGTTCGATAAGCTCACCACGGTGAGCCTGTCGAATCCGTTGAAGAATAGAGGTTGGATGTGAAAAATTAGAAATCTTTCCCATCTTTCGCCTCAAACTTCTATTCCTTTCGTGCATCGCGCGCTTCGCGCGCAAGTTACAAGTTTATAAAGTTATAAAGTTATAAAGTTTTTTTAATTATGCTTTATGAACTTGATAAACTTTTAACTTTCAACTTGTGTGCGAAGCACAACAATAGAAAGGAGGTGATCCAAGAGCAGCTTCCGCTACCCTTGCCTTGTTACGACTTAGTCCTTGTCACTGAGCCTACCGTGTCTCCATATAAAAATACGGATCTTCAGGTATTCCCAGCTCCCTTGACTTGACGGGCAAGTATCCTCTTAGATTAAGAGTTGATGTTCCCATCGTACCTGCGGATTTCCCGCATACGACGAGCTCTAATGCATTTTTGCTTTTAGATTACACAAGAATTTCAGGCCTTCCGTATTAAGATGCTCATTTTTACAAATTCTTTCGAACAAATCACAGAATATTTTAAAATCATTTTTTTTAGAATTGAACTTAAGATGATATTTTTTGAAAAAAGGAATTATAATTTTTTTCAAATCATTACGATTATAAACTTCGTAACGATAACAATTCTGGTGATTAGGTCGAACATCTCTTTGGAAATATACGCTTCCACAACCAAAGAATTTTTTAAGCCTATAAAGAATATCCTTGTCTTTCTCTATAAGTTTTATATAGAATCTTGGCTCTGCGTATACTCGCCTTTTCTTTTTAATTGGATTTTCGGGATTTCGAAGATAAACCGTAAAGCTTCCTTCTCCGTCTGTTAATCCAATTATATAATCTGGTGTAAGCATTTTGCATTGGAGTGAATCCTTCATCCGATTGGATTACTATGATTCAGCTGACTTCTGACGCGGCGTCAAATCTATTATGCCATTTTAGCAAACTATGCAAAGCGCATAAATTGCTTTACGCCAGATCTCCTCGGGTTAGTTGCTTTTCTATTCCTTGCATTCCCGCGGCCCCTTTCAAGGAATTTTCCCTATGCTCACTGCCAATCATAGGTCAATTCAGGGTGTTTTATCGTGGGACTGCTTTTTGTCTTTAGTTCCTTCGTCCTCAATCCTCGCGGATCGGGACTAACTTTTGACTACGCTCCAACACGGGTTGTCGGAGGAACGGATTTTAACCGTTTAGAAAAGAAACCTGCCGAGCGCTTTTATTGTGAGTGCAAAATTCGAGAACGTATTCACCGCAGCGTTCTGATCTGCGATTACTAGCGATTCCGGCTTCAAGGAGGCAAGTTTCAGCCTCCTATCCGAACTGAGGATGCCTTTGATGGGATTAGCTCCCCCTCGCGGGTTGGCAACCCATTGTAACATCCATTGTATCATGTGTGTAGCCCAAGACATCAGAGGGCCACGCTGACTTGACGTCATCCCCACCTTCCTCTTCCTTACGAAAGCAGTCTCGCCTGACAAATATAACAGACGATAGGGGTTGCGCTCGTTAATCCACTTAAGGAAACCTCTCACGAGACGAGCTGACGACCGTATTATTCCATTATTCCTAATGGTACGGACTATACTTTCATCCCTCTCCATGCTTGGGGAGGGAGCCAGCGTTTTATGGCAATATTATATATTATTTGTTGCCATCCTGACTATCTCTGTATAGTCAGAGTCTCTACGGGACCCAAGTACAAGTTTTTGTAACTTTATTGAATATGGACTGATTACATTTGTAAATTTTTTAGTATCAAATCTAGAAATATAAATTACAAATGTATTTGATGTGCGATATCTGTATAGTTTGGGCATAATGCCAATTTCTTGTAATAAATTGGTGTCAAGTTTTGCATCAATCTCATTTCCATAAGATATTCTGCAATCTCGTTTTAGGTCTTTAGATATACAACCATCGCCATCAAATCTTCCTGCGATATAAGCTTTTATTGCTTCGGCATTATTTATACTCCTCTCGTTATTATTGTCTTTGAATTTTTTAAAAATTCTTAATAACGGCCTGCAATTTACATAAATCTTATATCCAACATATTTTCTCTTTCCTGTTCTGTATTGATCCAATTTAATTCTTTCTTTAGGAAATAATCCTGAAAGAAAATTTCTAAATTTCTTAATTAAAATTAAATCAATATTGCTCAATCCTATACTGCTTGTCCAGTGGTAGCCATCAGCGCACCAAAGGCCAAGAATATAATAATCTTGAGTTGATTTCGGAAAGTTACAAAAACTTGTATTCGGGCTTCCCACGGTATTATCCATATATTAATTTTAACATTAATATATTTCGGACTCCACCGTTATGAGCTGGTTATTTTTGTAGGGAATTGCTCCCCTACCGGCCGATAGTTCAGCCGTGCAGCACCTGTCCTAGAGCCTTGCGGGGGCCCCGGTTTCCCGGAGCTTACACTAGGATTTCAAGCCTTGGTGAGGTTCTTCGCTCAGTGTCGAATTAAACCACATGATCCACCGCTTGTGCGAATTCCCGCCTATTTCTTTAAGTTTTAAGCTTGCGCTCGTACTTCCCAGGCGGCTGACTTAACGCATTAGCTACGCCACTGGAAGGGTCGATGCTCCCAATAGCTAGTCAGCATAGTTTAGGGCGTGGAATACAAGGGTATCTAATCCTTTTTTATGCCCACGCTTTCGCGATTGACCGTCAGCAAAGCACCAGTAAGCTGCCTTCGCTTTTGGTGTTCCGTGCGATATCAATGGATTTCACCCCTACACCGCACGTTCCGCTTACCTCTTACCTGCTCTAGTTCAAGGAGTCCAACTCGAAATTATCTTTCTGACTGCAATTAAAATATTTGGATTGCAACTTTGGAAAAATTTTTCAGTATAGCGCCCAAGGCTATGCCTTAAAATTTTTTCTTTATTTCGTCTCAAATATTTCAATTTCGTCTTAGAAAATAACTTTGAGCTGGACTCTTGCCGTTTCCGATGCGGCTCCGAAGTTAAGCCTCGGAATTTAACATCAGACTAACAAAACCGGCTACTCGCTCTTTATGCCCAGTAATTCCGGATAACGCTCGGGGTCCTCGTATTACCGCTGCTGCTGGCACGAGGTTAGCAACCCCTTATTCTTGTAGTACAATCAAAATTTTTCCTACGCAAAAGCAGTTTACATCCCGAAGGACTTCTTCCTGCACGCGGCGTCGCTCGATCAGGCTTTCGCCCATTGTCGAATGTTCTTGACTGCTGCCACCCGTAGGTGTACGACCCGTATCTCAGTGTCGTCGTTGAGGAACGCGCTCTCACGCCCCCTACCCGTCATAGCCTTGGTGGGCTTTTACCCCGCCAACAAGCTGATAGGACCTAGGCCACTCCCAAAGCGGATTGCTCCTTTGGAATTGCTTCAACATCGGGAATTAGCTCCGCTTTCGCGGGGTTGTGCCCGACTTTAGGTTATGTACCAAGGTGTTACTAACTCGTTCGCCGGTTGTTTTGAAATTGCTCCCAAAACCCCCTTGACTTGCATGCCTTATCCACGCCGCCAGCGTTCATCCTGAGCCAGAATCAAACTCTCTTAAATAATAGAAACTAGAATTTAGAAACTAAAAATAGAATCTAAAATCTAATCTATATGAATTCGCTGGTAAACTGTATAAAATTTACAAAGATCTCTTGGCTATGTCAGCCGACACAAATCTGCTAATGTATGCGAATCTACAAATTTATTCACATATGGCAATAACACAACCACGATGAACTCCTTAAAGAATCCATCGTGGTTGAGCAAACACCTTTCTTTTTAATTGTGCTGATTATTTATTTTAGCGAGCGAGGGGCAAAATGGAAATTCTTATTTACATTTTGTCCGAGCGAAGCTAAAAGGGGTGAATACTCCGCCACTCTGCGGCGGTATCAAGAGGCGAAGCCACCTCTTGATACCTCGCGGCAAGCCGCGAGGAGGATTCATTTGATAATTAGTAGTTTATTCCTTTCTTATTTTAATGTCAACAGTCTGTCTAAATCTCAAAGAAAATTCAAAGAATTAAAAAATTTAAGTTTCACTTGCGGAAAGGAACACAACCTCGCTACCGCCCCCCCATCTGCGCCCAGGCCTGGCGCCGCTGCTGCGGAGTTCGAGCCGTACGCCAAGCGAGCCAAGGTCGAACACATCCGGATCGCCGCTACGGTCAGTAATCTGCTTCATGGCTATTAACATCCATTCACCTCCAGGGTATTTCAGGCGCAAATGCGGGCCAACTTCCGCCGGACAGAGGCCTATTCCTAATTTCTTTGCTTTATCATAAATCTCTTGGGTGGTTGCTCCGTTGGGAAATCCTAGCTGTTCGACGGTAAAACGGGCCAGTTCATATTTTTGTCTTTCCTGGCTAAATTCCGTCTTTTTAAGAATGTCCCTGCTCCAATCGGTCAAGTAAATGTTTCGGCTATCCAAAGCTTCTTCAGCCGATTCCGGAGAATTGACCTGTGGATCGGTTTCCAGAGTCAATTTCAATATCTTTTTCTCCGGAAATGACTCGAACAGATGCTTTATCTGCGGATAGTCCCTGATTTTTTGGTGCACTTCCACATCCCAATTACCCACGTAAACTCTGGCATTTTCGTTAATCTCATCGATAGATTTGGCAACCTGTTCTGGGGTGCAATCAAAAATAGTCAGCATGTCATGTTCTTGGTTGCGATTTTTTCTTAATTCTTGGATGCGTGGATCGCGTAAATAACCGAAACCTTCGATTTTACTTTCTATTTCATATAGGAAAGTTAGATCTTCTTTATTTAATGACTCGCCATTCTTCGCCTTGTTATCTACGGCAGTTAGGTGCTCCATATCGACAGCCATTTTTTGATATTGTTTACCGACTGAACCTATACCTTCTAATTTTTCTTCTAGAATCGGCGGCATATAGGGGTCTATGTTTTGTTTGTAGGCAATGCCACGAGGATTCTCGGCTATACGGTCACCCTCAAATCGAATAGCTAAACGTGGCAGGGTTGGTTGGTCGTTGTCATCCACAGAATAATAAACATAAATATCACCACCCTGTAAATATTTTTCACAAGTCGTTTCGCCGGCAATACACCAACCAGTACCACGTCCACGAATGGTCTTCACTAGTTCTTGTGGATCCGATCCTTGCGTATATTTAACCCACTCGCCATCCGTCACTGGCAGAAGGTGCTTAGGAATCGGGTTCATATATTCATTCGCCCAAGCATACAATTTAGAGAAATCTTCCTTGGATAGTAGCTCTCTAAATCGCTGCTGTGCCTCCGCGGGAATATCATATCCAAATTCCATGTTTTGACCGGCTAACTTATTTTTAACCGAATCAATAATATAATTTAAAGCTTCCTGGTTCAGATCAGGATATTTAGCTACCGTACCCCTGGAACGTTTGTTAAATTCAATCCTCTCCTCCTCAGTTCCATCGGGTTTTTTGATTTTAACTTTGGCAAACTCTTTTAAATTCAGGATATTGCGAAAAATCCAATATTTTAATTCGCGGGGGATATAGTTGGAGTCGGGCAGAGCAAAGTAATCAATCCATTCCTCCAATGAATCACGCTGATCGGCCAGCACGGCATTGGCATTTTCTTGCTTCATTTGTTCTTTCTGCTCCGGCGTGGCTCTATCCCAGTCACCACCCTGTCCTCGTTCACGCATGATTTTTTCCAGAAAATGCCAATAACTTTCAGGTATTTCTTCATATTTAGTAACATATTGATCCAAAATTCTACGTTTTAAACGTTCAAAACCTGATTCTGATTCAACTGGGCCTCTGGGTGTATCAATATGTCTCTTTTCTTTTGCACTAAAGAATTTCTCTAAACGAGTGAGATAAATATCTGTGCGTTCTATATTGGAAGTCGGTCCTTTTTCGCCTTCGCGCAGTTTTTTCTGCACCGCCCGTTCAACCGGTTTGGAACCGGGCAAGTCAGGATATTTTTTATTGAGAAATTCAGGATTTTCCATGCAGTTATTCTAAGAAAATATATTAAATATTACAACCACCACCATTTGCGACTCCATATTCTCTGACCTCGCGCGCAAATCAGAAGAGACAGAGCAAATGGCGGTGGTCGGCCATATCGTAGATGGCCTGCGGAGACGCCGCGCGCCTTGGGCACAGTCCTAATTCTTCTTCTGTTTTTCCCGCCAAGAGGTTATTTTTTTATGGTCTCCGGAAAGTAAAATTTTGGGGACATGCCAGCCCCTGCGGGAATTTCGAATTTCGAATTTCGAATTTCGAATTTTCATCCTGAATATTTCAGGCCGGGTGTATTGCGGATATTCTTTTTCAACGCCTTGCTTGTCCGAAAAACTCTCATTCTTTATTGATTCTTCTTTAGCCACAACGCCCGGTACTAAACGAGAAACGGCTTCAATTATTGTCATTACCGGCACTTCGCCTCCGAACAAAACAAAAGGTCCGACAGAAATTTCTTCATCAGCTACATATTTTGCCACCCTCTCATCTACGCCTTCATAGCGTCCGCATATAAAAATTAATTGGCTGTATTTTGACAGCCGTCTTGCGTCTTTTTGAGTAAATTGTTTCCCCTTAGCCGAAAGCAAAATCACTCTTGTCTTCACTTGACGAACTTTATAACTTGATAAACTTTTAACTGCCCTGAAAATAGGTTCTATTTTCAGGAGCATCCCCGCTCCTCCGCCATACGGCCGGTCATCAACGGTTTTGTGATTGTCATTCGTCCACTTGCGCAGGTTGTGCGCCTTGATTGAAATTAATTTTTTCTTGATTGCGCGCGCCAAAAGAGATTCACTAAAAAATGAATTAAAAATATCGGGGAAGATGGTTATAATATCTATTTTCATATATTTAAAAAAGGAAAAGGCAGGATTGCCTGCCTTTTGGAGAAATTATAAGCTCCATTCCGGGGGTTCATTTAGAATATACTCCTCTGGAGCCAAAGGTTCTTGGCTGGAAAGCAGTTGGCGAAGATTGTCTATCTTTGTCAAAATTTCTTCCTTATCATTTCCAAGCCTAAGTTCAAAAAGGACCATACTATAGAACCTGTTATGTATAAAAATTACCGGCTTTTCTTCCTCTCTCGTTAGGACTAATCCAATAACAACATTGCCATTTTCCAATCTAACTAGTTGAAATTCTGGGTTAGAAGAAGCTTTGCAATATAAGTTGGATAGAACAAAGGAGTCAGTTGTTTTCATGTTTTTCCTCCAAAGAACTATATGCCAACAATACTATAGCACACCTATATTTTAATTGCAAGTCTTTGTGGGCAAAAAGAATACTTTATCCGTCAAGAATAGAAGGGTGGGCAAGCTTGGGGCAGGAAAATTTAATTAACTAAAATCCGACCGAAAGGTCGGATTTTAGAGTTTTATTTAGAGATTGCCTAATTCTCCCATAACTTCATCTACATTTTTGGCTTCGCCAGATTCTCTCTGGATTCTTCCGCCTTCCGGTTCCTCAATCTTGAGGTTGACTCGGGCGTTGTTTCTCATGCCGACGATTCTTGCCAAAGTTCTTATGGCCTTGGCGGTGGAACCGCTTCTTCCGATCAAAAGCCCCATATCCTCCGGAGCAACTTTGACTGAAAGCAAGACGCCGAGCTCATCAACGGTTCTGGTAACACTTACTGCGTCAGGATTGTTGACGAGTTCCTTGATAATGAATTCTACAAAATCCTTATCTTTATCCGTGCTCATTTCTTTATAACTGCCTATTAACCATGGCTCCAATAACAGTGTTAGAACTTTCGCGCTTTCGCCACGAAGCCTATTTGTCATTACAACCTCAGCGAATATCAGTTAAATTTTATCTTTTTCGACCAAGTCCGATAGGGGACTTAATGGTTAATATATTAGCAAAAATGATTTAAAATGTCAACCGACAAAGTTAATTAGCTTATCTTGAACATAAATAAAATCTTTAGGTGGCATTTCTGTTAAATGTTTTTTAATTTTTTCGCTGGCAAGGGCGAGTTGCTTTGCTTCTTCTTTTGATAATCCCCTTCTCGCCGTAATAACATCTTTCATTTTCCCGTTTATCTGTACAATCAAATTTATTTTTTCTTCTGCAATTATTGTTTCATCAAATTCCGGCCATTTTTCTAAATGAATAGAATTTTTATTTTTCAAAATATTTAGCCAAAGTTCCTCGGCTAAGTGCGGAGCGAAAGGGGATAGTAGGAGCAGGAAGGAGCGACAAACGGCAAGCGACAAATTTTCTTGTTTCTCCAATTCGTTCAGCAGTTTCATCATTTCGGAAACGCAGGTGTTAAACTTTAATTCCGAAATATCCTCTCCTATTTTTTTAATCGTTTGATTTAATTTAATTTCCAACTCTTTAGCTTCCGATTTTGCGTTTTGCGTTTTGCTTTTTGCGTTAAAAAGACTCCAAACCCTACTTAAAAATCTGTACACTCCGTTTATCCCCCGCGGGTCCCACGGACCGCCCTGTTCATACGGCCCCATGAAAGCCAAAAACATTCTGACGGTATCAGCGCCGTATTTTTTGACTTCTTCATCGGGGTCAATGACATTGCCCCGTGATTTTGACATTTTTTGGTGGTCCGGACCGAGAATAAGCCCGCGATTCACTCTTTTTAAAAATGGCTCGTTAAAATTAACATAACCCAAATCGTGAAGCGCTTTGGTATAAAAACGCGCGTAAAGAAGGTGCATGGTGTTGTGCTCCGCCCCTCCTATATATAGAGGTACTGGTAGCCACTTGAATATTTTGTCCTGCGAGGCGAATTCTTTTTTGTTTTTCGGGTCGGCATAGCGCAAAAAATACCACGACGAATCAACGAAAGTATCCATAGTGTCGGTTTCGCGCTCCCCCTCCCTTCTGCATTGAGGACATTTAACTTTTAACCAACTTATTGCTTTGGCTAAGGGTGAACGGCCGTCATCTGATGGTTTAAAGTCATCAAGCTTGGGAAGCTTAACGGGCAAATCCTTTTCGGATACGGGCTGATAACCACAGGTTTGGCAATGGATCATTGGTATTGGCACGCCCCAATATCTTTGGCGGGATAAAACCCAATCGTGGAGTTTGTAATTTTTTTTGAAATCGGCGAGACCTTTTTCTTTTAATTTTTTGGTAATTTTTTCCCTGGCTTCAGAAGATTTCATTCCGGTAAATTCCGCCGAATCAACTAAATGACCGTCTTCGATAAAAGCATTTTCCAAAACCGGACACATTGGAGCGGGATAATTTGGGCAGACAACCATTTTTACCGGTAAGTTATATTTTTTAGCAAACTCCCAATCTCTGTCATCATGCGCCGGCACGGCCATGACCGCGCCTGTTCCGTACCAGCCGACAACATAATCCGCCACCCAGACCGGAATTTTTTCGTTATTTATCGAATTTAAAACAAATCCTCCGGTGGGAACTCCTGTTTTTTCTTTATCAAGATGGGCACGCTCCATTTCGGTTTTTCTTTTTGCTTCTTCAAGATATTCATTGATGCCGTCTAAATGTTGGTCATCGGTGAGTTTCATCACCATAGGATGTTCTGGGGCAATGACCAAATAAGTTGCTCCGAAAAGCGTGTCAGCGCGGGTCGTGAATACTTCAACATATTTCTGCCCTCCGCCCGACGATTTGGAGTTGAAAATTGGAAATTTAATTAAGGCGCCTTCCGAGCGACCTATCCAGTTCCTTTGGGCGATTTTTGTGGTTTCCGGCCAATCAAGTCCAGATAGGTCGTCAATCAGCCGGTCGGCATAATCGGTGATGCGAAACATCCATTGAGTTATCTCTTTTTGTATTACCGGCTCGCCATCGCGTTCGCATTTACCGTCAACAACCTGTTCGTTGGCGAGAACAGTCTTATCTCTGGGGCACCAATTGACCAGCGTCGGAGCGCGATAAGCTAATCCTTTTTCATAAAATTTTAAAAAGAGCCACTGCGTCCATTTGTAATATTCGGGGTCAATCGTTCTGACTTCGCGCGGCCAATCAAAAACTGCGCCCATGCTCTTGAGCTGTTTAGTCATGTAGGCGATGTTTTTTTCGGTCCAATCGCGCGGGTTGGTATTATTTTTTATCGCGGCGTTTTCGGCAGGCAATCCAAAGGCGTCAAAACCCATCGGGTACGAAACATTTTTTCCGTTCATCCGAAGATAACGGGCGTAAATATCCGGAATGGCAAAAGCGTACCAGTGGCCGATATGCAAATTGCCGGAGGGATACGGGAATTCGGTAAGGAGCATGTAGTTTCCGCCAGCCATCGCTTTCAGCGGGGCCCCGCCAAGGGCGGTGGCTGGCGGATTGTCCTTGGCATTATAAAATTTTTTACTCGCCCAATATTTCTGCCACCTCTTTTCTATTTTTTGAGGATTATATTTCATTAATTAAATTAGATAAGAATTTTACTATGACATAGGGTTGACAAAACATGTAGGAATTGATAAACTCTGTATAGCCTTAAATGGCGAAGGAAACAAAGGTTTCCGACTGGCTCCGATAGCGTGTGAACAGCACGGCGGAGCCTTTTATATTTTTTTATAAAAACCGCCGCTAATCACTGCTAACTATAACTAAAATGAGCCTAAAAATCAAAATTTTGTATACGATCTTGTGCAACTGTTGAGACAATTTTCTTTCTTAAATTTTAGCGTACGCTAAAATTTAAGAAAGAAAATTGTCTGTCATCTAACGATTATAGATTAAAATTATAAGTCAAAAATCTTCTTTATCTCCTCTTCTTCGGCTCCTATTGATTCGGCAATTAAAATGTCAACATAATTATCGATTTGTAATTGACTGCATATTTCCGCAATATCACTTTCGCACTTAAAAGGCATGACCAGTATGCTTTTCTGCAATTGATAAAAACCCCAGTTTTTTAAACGATAACGAAAAATATCTCGCTTAGTATGGAGTTCTTCCGGAATGTCAAAAAACACAACTCTCCATTTTTTATCCCATCGCTCGTCTCTAAAAGGAGTATATTTATAAGAATTATTTCCACACCACTTTTTACCAATTTTTGTAAATTTAAATGTTTTGTTGTGTGAAATTATATAACCTTGTTGTTCCAAGTTATAAAGACCCTTTCGGAATCTTTTTTGATAGTCCTTGTGTTCATCGGGATAGAATAAATTATGATTGCGGCCACGATGAAGGTAGAAATCAAATGAAAATAAGCCGCCCATGTCCATAGCAGCACAAGCTAACGCATTAAAAAAATCTGATAAAAACTTTTTCTTCATTCTTAAACCATAGCGTACGCTATGATTTAAGAAAAAACAATTGTTAAGTTTTTAGTATGATTATTATGTGATTATATGTGAAAAAGATTCTTGCAATTTTGAGTTGTTTGCTCGGTGATTTTTTTCAGGTATCCATTTTTAATTGCGGCGATTTTTTTAGCCACTTCAATTACGAAAGCCGGTTCGTTCCTTTGGCCTCGGTATGGCTCGGGGGTTAGATACGGCGCGTCAGTTTCAAGTAAGATATTTTCAAGCGGCGTGTGTTTTATCACCTCGTCATATTGGCCGGTAAAGGTAATAATCCCGTTGAATCCCAAATAAAATCCCAAATCAAGATATTTTTTAGCTTCGTCTATACTGCCGGTGAAAGAATGCGCCACGCCGCCATAAAGAATATTTTTGGCCGAATTTAAAATTTCAATTATATCGCCATGTGCCTTTCCTCCGCTGCCTGTTTGACTGTCGCGGCCATGGATTATTAACGGTTTTTGATTTTGATAAGCAAGATTTATAAAAAATTCAAAAATTTCTTTTTGCTTTTTTTGGTGTTCTTTGTCAGGCGTCCTGTAATAATCAAGGCCTATCTCGCCTATGGCCACCACTTTTTTATTATTAACCAAATGCAAAAATGCATCGGTTTTTTGTGGAGATATTTTATCTCCTTCAAACAGTTCTCCGAAATCATTGGGGTGGAGACCGACCGAAGCCCATATATTTTCATGTTTCTCTGCCAGCTCAACGGCTTTTTGCGACATTTCCAGATTCGTCCCGACGCAAACCATGCTTATGTCCGCGTCTTCGGCACGGGCGAGCATTTCTTCTCTATCTTGGTTGTATTGGGGAAACTGGGGGTGGCAGTGGGAATCAAAGACTTGTAGTTTATCAAGTCGCAAGTTCATAAAGTTATAAAGTTTTAATAAATCCCGATAACAATCTAGCAATCTCAAGACAAAAGTTAATTATTTCATCAAAATCTTGTTTTTTAATATATTTTAACTCAAGCGCAACATATGACATTGACCTGACTTCACCACAAGATCCTTTGGCAATATAGAAAAAATGCTTTAATTCATTATTACTTTTTCTTTCAAATCCCTCGGCAATATTATTACTAATACTGATTGATGCTCTTTGTATTTGGTCTTTAAAACTAAAATCCCTATTTATTTTAAATAGCGTATAAACAAAAATACTCAATTCTTGAGCTTTTTGCCATGAAATTATATCTTCAAACTTTGTAATTTTCATTATTTCATAACTACTTTATAACCTGATAAACTTGATGAACTTTTAACTTATTCGAGGGAATAGTCCCTCGATTTTTTTCACAATAAATTCGTAGCCATTGTCTATTTCTGGTTTTAAGACGCCTCCGAATGTTTTGGCAATATTTTCGGCAGTTTCGGGTAAAAACGGCGACAAAAGGAACATAATATTGTGAAGCGTCATCATTAGATTCGTTATTATAATCAAAAATTCTTTTTCGTCGTGCTTGATTGCCGCCCACGGTTTTTTGTCGTCAACATAAACATTCGCAAAACTAATCAGCTCCCAAACATTTGTCAATGCTTCGTGCAAGCGGAATGATTCCATGTTTTGTTTGTATTTAGCCACAATGTCGGATATTTTTTGCGTGACGCTTGGCTCAATCAGTTTATTATCGTAAATTAGTTTGCCGTCCAGATTATTTTCTATCAGCGTTGCCACTCTTTGGACTAAATTGCCCAACCCGTTGGCCAAATCGCCGTTGTATCTTTCTTTCAGTTTTTCTTCTGAAAAATCGCCGTCTTCGTCGGAGGGGATTTCACGGAGCAAATAATATCTGACCACTTCGCGACCGTATTTTTCAATTATTTTAAACGGGTCAACGACATTGCCGATTGTTTTAGACATCTTTTCTCCGTCAACGGTGACAAAACCGTGGACGCAGATTGATTTGGGCAAAGGCAAACTGGCCGATAAAAGCATCGCTGGCCAGACAATGGCGTGAAAACGGAGTATATCCTTGCCGACTAAATGAATATCTGCCGGCCAAAATTTCTTAAAGAGAGATTGACTATTATCGTCAGCATAACCGATAGCGGAAATATAGTTTGAAAGAGCATCGGCCCAGACATACATTGTTTGGGTGGCATCATCCGGAACAGGTATTCCCCACTTTATTTCGCCGGCCACCGCCTCTGACGGGGTCCCGCTGAAAGCGGTGGTTGGCGGATTGGACGGCCGTGAAAAACTTATATCTTCGGCGTCATCCAATAGATTCAAAACCTCGCTTTTTCTTGAAGCGGGCAGGATTTGCAGTTCGTCGCTTTCAATTATTTTCTTGAGCTGTTTTTTGTAAGAAGTTAACTTAAAAAACCAATTTTCCTCTTCTATTTTTTCCGGTTTTGTTTTGTGCAATGGGCAGACATCGTCCTTGAGGTCGCTCTTTTTTATGAAGGCCTCATGGCCGATGCAATACAGGCCCCCATAGTTCTTTTTGTAAAGGTCTCCCCTCTCGGCAAGCTCAAGCCAGAGTTTTTGAGCAGACGGCCAATGTCTTTTTTGGTCGCTTGTTCTGATAAAATTGTCATTAGAAATATTAAGAACTTTGGCGAGGGAAAGAAATTTCTCGGAAATTTGGTTGGTAAATTTTTCGGGCGATAGGTTGGCCGCTGCGGCCGCTTTGGCTATTTTAGTTCCGTGTTCATCCGTGCCGGTCAAAAACCAAGTGTCATCGCCCAACAACCTATGGTAACGCGCTAAAACATCGGCTTGCGCCAATTCCAAAGCATATCCGATGTGAGGCGGAGCGTTTACATAAGCAATGCTGGTTGTGATGTAGAATTTTGACATTTACTACTAAATTACGAATAACTACCAATATACGAATTAAATTTTAATTAATATATTAGTAAAAATTAGTGGTTTGTAGAGGCGATAACGACGACAAACTCCCCTAAAATATTGTCGTGGCTTAATTTAGCGGACACCTCGTCAACTGTCCCGCGGTAAATTGTCTCAAACTGTTTGGTCAGTTCCCGCGCGACCATTATTTTGCGTTCTCCAACGGTAGAATTTTTTTTCAGTTCTTCAAGTGTTTTTAAAATTCTATACTTTGATTCGTAAAATACAATAGTTTTTTCAATTTCGCCGATATTTTTGAAAAATGTCTGACGGCCTTTTTTGTGGGGCGGGAAACCGAGATAAACAAATTGGTCGGACGGGAAACCGCTGATGCTCAAAGCAGAAACAGCGGCATTGGCTCCCGGCATAGGCACAATTTTCAAATCAGGCAGGACTTCAAGCGCCTTCATTATTAAAAAATTGCCCGGGTCGTTAATGCCCGGCGTCCCGGCATCAGATACCAACGCCAAGGTTTTTCCCTCTTTCAACAAGCCGATTATCCGGTCAATTTTTTGAAGAGCGCTGTGCTGGTGATAACTGATAATGTCTTTCTTGATATTATATCGTTCAAGCAAGGTGCGGGTGATTCTCGTGTCTTCCGCCAAAATTAAATCGGCATTGCTCAAAGCGCTGATGGCTCGGAGAGTAATATCTTCAAGATTTCCGATGGGGGTGGCGACGATGTAGAGCACAACAACAATGCCGATTGCTATCTTGTTAATTGTTATATTGTTAGTCCGCTTTAAACAATCACCAATCAGCAATTAACAATTAAATGGTTTGTCTTCTTGATTCCTTGTGTTTGGCGAGATCGTCCAGCATTTCCACTATTATTGTAGCCACCGGAACGGCAAGGATGGCGCCAAGGATTCCGGCCAGTTGGGAACCGACCAACAAAGCGATAATCACCACAATCGGATTTAAGCCGATCGTTTTTCCAAAAACAAGCGGAACCAAGATGTGGTTTTCCAGTTGCTGAACGATGATATAAAAAAGAATTACCCAAAGACCGAGAGTCGGCGCTTGCAGGAAAGCGAAGAATACCGCCGGAATCGCGGCCAAGACCGGCCCGATCATCGGCACCACTTCAAGCAACATCGCTAAAATACCCAGCACCAGAGCAAATTTAATCCCCATCAGCGACAGGCCGACATAAACTATCAATCCAACGATAAGCGCCAAGAGCAACTGCCCTTGCAGCCATTGGCCGACCTTTATTTCCGATCTTTTCCAAAGGCCCACCACATAGTCCTCATATTTTTCCGGAACAACCGAACCAAGAAAGTTTTCTATACCTTTTTTGGTAACAGAGAGATAAAAAGAAATTATTATTATCGCGATAAAAGACATAATTCCGCCAAAAATACTGACCACCATGCCGACGATGGATTGGGCGGCTTGCTGGAAATATGACGACAAGCCCTCTAACGCGTTTTGCGTCTCGCTTATAAAATCAAGAAACTTGGGCGAGACGCTTTGCGCTTTTTCAAGGGAAGAGGAAATATTAATGACTATTTGCGGCAGAGCGACGGTAAGCTGGCTGATCTCCTCCGATATGTAAGGAATTATCAGCGAGAAAAACAGTATCATCAAACCGAGGATGCTAAGAAATAACAGCAACACACCTAACAATCTGGGGAAACCCTTGGAATCAAGCCAGTTGGCAAAAGGAGAAATGGCCGAAGCGATAATGATGGCGAATAAAAGTATGAACAGAACATCTTTTAAAAAATAAAGAAAAACAAAAAACAGAACCATCAAAATGGCTTTCAGAATGCTTGCCGTGGAAATATCTATATGAATGTGGTCGTTCATTGAATTTTTAAGATTTGTTTAAACGGTTCGGGGTCTTTAAACGGGCCGATAAGCGCAAGATTTAGGCGGTCGTTTTTAATTATATCTTTGGCGACGCCGCCAATGTCTTCAAGCGTTACCGCGTTTATTTTAGCAAGTTTGTCTTCAATTGTCAAAACCTTGTTTTCAAATAGAATCGGGCTGGCATAGGCGCTTGCGACATTATCCGAATGTTCCAAGAATAAGGCCATTCCACCGTTGATATGGTCTTTGGCGTCTTGAAGTTCTTTGGCGCTTACTCCCCCGTCTCGCGCCTTGGCTAACTCTTCAATCACCACTTTGATTGCGTCCATGGTTCGGTTTTTGTCCACTCCCGCTCTGACCATGAAAAATCCGGTGTCGGTGTATTCATCGCTTGAACTTCCTATATAGTATGCCAGACCGCGTTTCTCCCGCACTTCCTGAAATAAACGCGAGCTCATGCCCCCGCCGAGAATAGTGCTTAAAATGCTCAAAGGATATTTGCGATCGTCAAACATGTGATAAGACCTTACGCCGAGATTAAAGTGGCTTTGGTCGGTTTCTTTCCAGTGAATTAAGGTTGCCGGCTCGGATTGTTGTTCGTTTACCGGAAGTTTGGACACCTTGGTTCCGTTTCTCACATTTTTAAAATATTCGGCGGTTTTTTCTTTGATTTTTTCCGGATTGATATTGCCGGCGACGGCTACTACCGTATCCCCCGCCACATAATGTGAATTGAAATATTGGACGAAATCGTCGCGTTCTAACTTTTGGATTATTTCTTTTTCTCCGGCGACATCCCAGCCGGCCGGCTGGTCGCCGTAAAGCAATTGTTCAAACAAATCTGAAACATAGCGGCTGGGCGTGTCCCGATACATATTTATTTCTTCGGCGATAACTCCTTTTTCCATCGCGATCTCTTTGGCGTCCAGTTTGGAATTAAGAAAAATATCAAAAATAACATCCATCACCGTGTCTAATTTGTCGGAGCTTGCCTTGGCATAATATCCCGTGTACTCCTTACTGGTGAAAGCGTTGTATTCGGCGCCGATAATATCCAGCTGACGGGAAATATCCAAAGCGCCCGGCCGTTTTTCGGTGCCTTTGAACATCATATGTTCCAAAAAGTGCGAAATGCCGTTGATGTTTTTGGTTTCGTATTTGGAACCGGTGCCGACCAAAACTAAAACGGTGACAGTTCTCGTTCCTTCCATCGGAATGGTAATAAGCCGCAGTCCCGAATCAAATGTGTGGAATTGGTGGTTGAAGTAATTCATTGAATAAATACTAACTCATTTTTTTAAAAAAGAAAAATTGTCAGAAATAGCTGGATAGTATGTTTTAGTGAATTAAAGATTGAAATAAAATTACGATTAAGATATTCTTATGGGCATTAAGCCACTAAAAGAAGGGAGGCGGCACCTTGAAAATTAGAATAGCGGTTTTTGCTGTTATTTTTGCCATTCTGCCGGCTCTCTTTTTGAACGGAGCCGAAGCAGTCAGTGTTAAGTTTGAGATATTGAGTGGCAATGCGCCAATATATCAGGGCGATATTTTGGTGATTAAGATAGGCGATAAATCGGCCATAGAAAAATTCGGCATAGATGTTTTTGGCAAGACCTATCGGTTCAACGCGCAAGGGCTGGCTTTGATCGGCATAAGCGCCGATCAAAAGCCGGGCAAGTACGATCTTGTTTTGATTGATTTGAATAACAAAGAAACGGCGTTGCAATATCAGCTTTTTTGCCATTGTTGCGATTGTCGGACTATTGAGATTTTGTTAAAAGATTTTGGAGAAGAACGAATGAAAAAATTCACTCCGACGGAAAAACAAAAAAAACAAAGAATTCGCGAAGGAGAAATGATGCAGGCGGCCTATCGGTCAACCGGCTCTCTCCCAAACTATATTCCCGGCAAGTTTGTTTCGCCTCTTGCTGAACAAGACATCAATAAAATTGCAATAACCGACCCTTTCGGGATTTGGAGAATTTATTCCAAAAACAAAGATGACCGGGATTGGCACCGAGGAGTTGATTTGCGAACCGGCGAGAACGCGCCGATATCAGTCGTTAATTCTGGGGTGGTGATTCTGGCGGAAAAAAATTTCTTGCTTGAGGGCAATATTGTGGTCGTGTATCACGGCTTTGGAATTTTTTCGTTGTATATCCATCTCTCGGAAATTAAAGTTTCCACAGGTCAAAAGGTAAATGCCGGACAAATTGTCGGTATTTCCGGTTCAACCGGAGCCCGAACAACCGGTTCCCATCTTCATCTTGGAATAAAAATAAACGACGCAACTGTTGATCCGCTTAAGTTCATTGAAACCGCGAATAAGTATCTATAATAAAAAAAGCCTCCGCCAACATCTTGCGAAGTTGTGGCGGGGCTTTTGTTTTGGGCTATTTAGTGTTTTTCAAATCCACTTTTAATATTTTAAATGGCGGCCTTACGCCCGCGCTTTGAGTATGGGCCACCTGAAGAGCCAATAATACTTTTCTTTCCGGCGATGTTTTATAACCAGTTTGTTCCATTGCCCTAAGAGCGCCTAGAGCAAAATCGGCGCCACAACCTACCGCATCATATGGCATGCGTGATTCTCCAACTTGAAAATCGTCCTCAACTTGAAATAATCTCCCGCGGTATCCGACTAGAAATGTTCCGCCTCGTTCTTGTTCCTTCTCCTTTTTTAAGAATCCGCCATTTTGGAAAAGCTTGCGAACGGCCGGGATAAATTGTTTTACCATAAACAAAAACGGTTTTTTCTCTTCTTGCGCGGTTGGAACTTCAAGCGTCATGAGAAGCTGGCCCATTCGGAATGAAGATGTAAAACCGATAAGCATATCCGGTCCTTGCGACTGTGAAAGCGTAAATACTTTCGGGTCTTTGCGGATTATTACATCATAACCGCCGATTCCGGCCGAATCGCCGCCCATTACCATGCAATTTTGATCTATCCAACCAACAATACAGGTCATTTACTTATCCTCCCGATTGTTTATGTTCTGCGGCAATTATTATAATTTTTAACAATTATGTCAATATTCGGCATTAACAAGTTTTCCCCTACACCGGACATAGGGGGAGGGACTCACCATGGTGAGTCGTTGAGTTGAAATGTCTGTCTAATATATTTTAATTCCGCGGAGAGCCGCATACCCTTTGAAGAAGCTTTCGCAGGCATTTTGGCTTGGTCTCCAAAGCTTTCTTAAAGCGAGGAGCAAAATGCCGAGAATGCAGATAGACGCAACTCGTCCCGATTTGCTTTGCGCTTTGCGCAAATAGCAAATCGCGGATCCACGATTGCGAAGCAATCGGGACTGGAAGTTGCGGACTATCGGTACTGAAAAGCGGTATGCGGTCGGAGCGGAATTATTGGGAAACAGATTAGACGGTATCATTTCTTGTTATGAAATTTTTTGTGAACTTCTCTAAGTTGTTTATCCGTGACATGAGTATAAATCTGGGTGGTGGTGACGGATGAATGGCCGAGGAGAGCCTGCACCGAGCGGATATCGGCGCCGTTGCGGAGCAAATCGGTGGCGTAGCTGTGACGCAAGGAGTGTGGACTGACATTTTTTCCCACGATGCCGGCCTTTATTGAATATTTTTTTATAATTCTTTGGATACTGCGGGGCGTGAGACGCAAATTGGCAGTTTTGGTCAAAGCGTTTTTTCCCCGCGGTATTCTGATAAACATCGCCTCGTCCGCGTCCGCTCTCTTTTTCAAATATTCGGACAAGTCTTTTTTGGTTTGATCCGACAAAAATACCAGCCGTATCTTGCTCCCCTTGCCTCGGATTGATATTTCTCCTCCGCTTACATCAATCTTTTCTCTATCCAGCGAGCAAAGTTCTGAAACGCGCATTCCTGTGCAAAACAGGGTGCTAATGATTGCCTTGTCTCGCAAAGCATCAAGTCCGTTCTCGCCTTCCGCCGCTTTCATCAATCTTCCAAGTTCATTCGCCTCAAGAAAAACAACCTCTCTGTCTTCTTGTTTTCCCAATTCCACTTTTTCCGCCGATACCGAGCGTATTCCCCTCTTGGCAAGGTATTTTAAAAAATTGCGGAGGGCGATGATGTGATAATTTTGGGTGATTTTTTTGAGGGACGCGCCATGCCCATCTTTAAACCGGTTCAAATATAGCCGATATTGCCTGATTAAATCTTCCGAAATATCGCCAGCGTTTGCGACTTTGGCAAAACCCAAAAACCTGTCAAGATACCGGCCGTAATTTTCCAGCGTCTTTTCCGAGCGATTCTTTTCTATTTCCAGATGTTCAAGGTATTGGATTTTGAGAGATTTGATATCACCGCCCATTTGTTATCTTGTTATCTTGTTATCTTGTTATCTTGAAGTTCAAGCTGACAATTAACAATAATAGCAATCAGCAATGCTCATTGCTTACATTATACGACATATCTAAGTTTTTAAGAATTGTTGGTGGGGAATTGCTATCTTGATACCCTGTTACCTTGATAGCTTGTTGTCTTGTTTTAATTTTAACAATTAACAATATAGCAAGATAGCAATTACTTCACTGGCGCATTATGGCATTGAATTACCACTAAATCTTGACAGAGGCGTAATAAAATTATAGTGTCTAATCACCATCGTTCCTTGACAAAAGGGCCGCCTGCGTTAAAAGCTACGGCAGGCCGAAGGAGAAGGAAATGAGAAAAAGTGAAGAAAAAGGATTTACCCTGGTTCAAATTTTAATTGTGTCTTGTAGTATCTGTATACTTTGGTTAGTTTTGAATGTAGCAGTGGCAGTTGTTGATAAACGCGATAATACCAAATATTTGAAACAATATTTTAACATTGAGCTCCCGCAAGGCGGATTTTCATGGGTAGAAGGGGACTTATTGGAACCTGCGGTGGAAAAAAGAGTAGAAGAGTTAGACGAGAATTATGCAAATGCGCGGAAAGCTGAAACTGTCGTAATGAATAAAAGTTCTGTTCTTGCGGTTGCCGACGCAAACAAATATTTACAAGATTTTAGAAAAGCCCAAAACGAAGCAGCCAGCGCGTATTGGGATCTTAAAAAAGCTTGCGAAGCCGCAAAATACTTCAAGCTTGTCCCCGATGATTGCGAACCCTGCAAAGCCGTCAAGTGACGGCTTTTAAAAAATAAGGAGCGTAAAATAATGTTTTTCTTCATTGAGATATATGTTGTGATAATTGTGCTTGGTTTCGTAGCAGTCGGACCGGCGGTAATCATTGCGATGGCCGTTAACGGTCTCATGATGAGATATCGCATTAAGTCCCTGGTTGCTTATTGCGGGATTGATATGATTGATGCGTTAATGGCCGAACCTGCGGAGGTGGGCCGGATGATATATGAAAAATTGAATGAAAAAGCGATTCTACTTGGGTATAGGAACGAACGGCTGAAAAAACAAATGAAAGACGCGGGCATAAACGAAGAAGCCGATGATTACGGGTACGAAAAACGCACATTCATATTTTCCGTAAAAACATCGCCGGACACGCAAACACAAGAGACGACAAAGATTGAATTTATTGATTTCTGGTTTGCCGATTTGAGAAAAAAGATGGAAAAGATACGATGGGTGTTTACCGTTAAAGAGCAGTTGAAAAAGGAACTCATCCGGCATTTCAAGATGGTTGTCTGCTTTGACAAAATTTGACTTTTATCTTTGTTTATGATATAATTAAAGAGTACTGAAAGGGGAGGTAACATCTCCTCTTTTCTTTTTCTTGCAAGTTTTTTTTATTTGTGTTAGATTAACTTCAACGGTAAGTTGCCATCCATTTTTATGTTAACTCCTCAACAAAAATCAAAAGTTATTGAAAAGGTGAGAATCCACGACAAAGACACCGGTTCTGCCGAAGCGCAGATTGCTTTATTTTCCGAAGAAATAGAACGGCTTTCAAAACACCTCAAAAAGCACAAAAAGGACAACAGTTCCCGTCTCGGTCTTTTAAAAATGGTCGCCAAGAGAAAAAGATTGCTTGATTATTTAAAACGGGAAAATCCCAAAAGACACAGTTCTGTTATTAAGAAATTGGGATTGAACTAAGCTATATATATTATTATTTTGTTGATTTGCTATCTTGTTAATTTGAATTCAATATAACAATTAACAATATAACAATTTTTATTTTCTTGAACAAGCTTACCGTTCCTCAAAGAAAAACTCACCGTGTCGGAGTGTTCGTGGATGTTCAGAACATGTATCACTCCGCCAAAAATTTATATAAAGCCCGTGTGAATTTCCGGGAGCTTTTGAAATTGGCGACTGCCGGAAGACAGCTTGTCAGAGCCGTGGCCTATGTTGTAAAATCCGATACGGAGGAAGAAAAGGCGTTTTTTGACGCTTTGGAAAAGGCCGGTTTTGAATTAAAAATAAAGGACTTGCAGATATTTCCCGGCGGAATGAAAAAGGGCGACTGGGATGTCGGTCTGGCGGTGGACGCAATCAGTTTGTCCAAGCTTCTTGATGTGGTGGTGATTATTTCCGGCGATGGAGACTATGAACCGCTGGTGGAATATTTAAAATTCAGCGGGCTGATAGTGGAGACAATGGGCTTTAAGAGAAGCACAAGTTCCAAATTAACCGAAGCGGCCAATAATTTTGTTGATTTGGAAGAGAGCAAGGAAAAAGTGTTGTTAAAATAGCAAATTATTGGATAGCAAACTTGTGGGGCACGACATATCCGCCAGCTGGCGGATTGCCTCTCGCTCGCAGGCGATTCCCGCCGAAGTTCCTCGGCGTGAACCTTCGCCTTTTCCCCGTCGGGCTCCGTAAATCCCTACAAGCTTGCTATCCAATATTTTAATATTTTTAATTAGACAATTGAGTGGACGGGGTTGAGAAACATAAAGTATCTGGGGCTTTGCCCCCTCCCCACTTTCAGAGTTAATCGGAAAGTGGGGAGGGGGCAGAATCTAAGTTGCTCATCTCTCCCCTCTTTGTTCATTTGGTATGGAGATAAAAACTTATCGGGAAGAGTTCGGCGGAAAGCCGCTTTTTGTGGAAATAGGCCGTCTTGCCAATCAGGCGAACGGTTCCTGCCGCGTTCAATACGGTGAAACCACCGTTTTGATTACTGCGACGATGTCGGCGCACCAAAAGAGCGTTGACTATATGCCTCTCTCGGTTGATTACGAAGAAAAGTATTATGCCGCCGGTAAAATAAAGGGTTCCAAATGGATTAAGCGAGAGTCAAGGCCTTCGGAGGAAGCCATATTAAGCGGCCGTTTGATTGACCGTTCAATCCGCCCCCGTTTTGATCAGCGCATCAGAAATGAGATCCAAGTAGTGGCAACGGTGCTCACATTTGACGGAATAAATGATCCGGATATGCCGGCTCTTTTTGGCGCGTCGTTGGCGCTTATGATCTCCGATATTCCTTTTGACGGGCCCATAGCCGGAATAAGAGTGGGCAGAATTGACGGCAAATTGATTTTCAACCCGACTTATCTTGAAAGGCAGAGCAGTGATTTTGATATTGTCGTTGCCGGAACGGAAAACAGGATAAACATGATAGAAGCCGGAGCCAAAATAGTGCCGGAAAAAGATATGGCCGAGGCGATAAAAAACGCTTTTAAGGAATTTCAAAAACTGATCAAATTCCAAAAAGAAATTGTTAAAGATATTGCGCCAAAGAAAAAAGAATTGGTTGTATCAAGTCGCGACGATGTCTTGGCGGGGGTGGTGAGCGATTTTGTTACTCCCAAACTTGAAAAGGTGCTCTATACGCCCCACAAGCAGGAATATGTGGAGGGTTTGCACAGAACAAGCGATGAGCTGGTGGAATATATTAAAACCCAATATGCCGGCAACCCAGAACTTGATAAAAAAACTAAAGACGCGCTTCAAATTTTTGAAGATGAAATAGACAGGATCGTCCATAAAAACATACTTGAATCGGAGAAACGCCCTGATGGCAGAAAGATCGACCAGTTGAGAGCGCTTAGCGCGGAAGTCGGCGTGCTTCCTCATTCTCACGGAACAGGATTATTTAACCGCGGAACAACGCAGGCTTTGTCGGTTTTGACGCTTGCTTCGCCGGGCATGGAGCAATGGATTGAAACGATGGAAATTGATTTGACCAAAAAGAGATTTATGCATCATTATGTTTTTCCGCCGTTCAGCGTCGGCGAGGTCGGCAGAATGGGCGGTTTGGGTCGCCGGGAAGTCGGCCATGGCGCTCTTGCTGAAAGAGCCCTTCTGCCTCTCATCCCTTCCAAAGATGATTTTCCTTATACTATCAGAGTCGTTTCCGAAATATTATCTTCAAACGGGTCGTCATCAATGGCTTCCGTTTGCGGTTCAACCTTAGCGATGATGGACGGCGGAGTGCCGATAAAGGATTTGGCGGCTGGCATAGCCATGGGTTTAATGTTTGACCCCTCGACAAACTCAGGGCAAGTTCCAAAATATAAAATTCTTACCGATATCCAGGGTCCTGAAGATCATCATGGCGATATGGACTTAAAGGTTGCCGGAACAAAAGACGGTGTAACGGCGATGCAAATGGATGTCAAAATAGAAGGCATCAATCAGGAAATATTGGA
>Ga0209542_10002055_pt1 | contig 46080 bp, 46 predicted proteins | sample RifCSPhighO2_01_FD_184028 | JGI IMG/M metagenome (GOLD analysis project Ga0209542, IMG submission 184028) | Soil microbial communities from Rifle, Colorado - Rifle CSP2_plank highO2_0.1 (SPAdes) (version 2) | ecosystem: Environmental > Terrestrial > Deep subsurface > Rock core/Sediment ...
GGGGGAGGCGGCGGGGGGGGAGGAGGTGGCGGATTACGACCGTCGCCTCCGCGTCGACGTTCTTCTTCCCGCGCGAGATGTTCACGCACAATCATTTCTGGTGTTCTCGTTCCATTAATAATGATCCGGCTCATGATGTAAAAATACCTCTTTTATAATATGTTGATGTAACATCTAACAATAGTCGACTGAGATCGTCGTCCCCACGCACATAATGAACAGGAACTCCCCAGCTCTCTAAATCTTGTGTAAACGCATTGCGAGATCCAATATGGATATGACAATAATCTGCCGCCGCGATTGCTGTTTTGTATGCTTCTTTCACCGAATTCCAATTCTGAATTTCTCCGTCAGAGATCGAAACAAGGAATGTTTTCTCACCATTGTTAAGAACGGCAGGATCGATTGTCGTTGATTGATCATTTGGTGCGCGTAATAAAGCGCGCCGTTCTTCTTCACGGCGTAAGCGTCCTTTTCCGGTTGTCTGCGTATTGCTCCCAAAGGTAACAATCTCACTTTCAACATACTCACTAATACCCTGTCGTTCGAGGAAGTTGTCAATACCATAAATCCCCTTCAGAGCAAAGTGATATTTACTTCGATCTCCCCAAGGGATAAATGTTTTGTCTCCAACATTCATATCATTGTCGGGGGATAAGCCCATACTGCCCGAACGATCCAACAAAGCAACTTTTAGTTTGGGGAACTTTTGAGGATGAACTTTATATTGAGCAGGATATTGCAGTTGATGTCGAGCCATACGTAACGTCAGCTCGCCATTATCATCTACACCAACACCTTTTATTCGTTGAGGTCGAATCATTTCATCTTCTCGTAGATCTCTTCTACCATAGTGGACGAGGGAAATGCCGCTAGCTCGCGTATAATCAGCTGTCTCGACAGGAATTGCTCTCGATATTTTTCGGTATAAAGCATCTAATTGTAACAACGGATCAGTATGTTCACTCGTGGGGAGACCGGCTTTGTAGCGTCCTTCGGCGAGATCTTCCCGTACTGCAGGTATTTTCATTTCTTTGTCAAAATGGTTGCCATCGTCTGCCATGCCAAAACATAGCCTCAGTTGTGGGTGTTGCTCTAGCAAATCGGCAGTAGCAAGAGCAAATTGATAGGCCATTTCTGGCCATCCCTCTTTTGTAAAGAGTTTTTTGACCAGAGAATCTTTTTCGTGTAGCCGAACTAAAGAAGGTGTTCCGAGTGTTCTTTTGAGATATGTTTTAAACTGCTGAACTGCTGCTTGCACTTTTGAGTCATTGGTGCAGAAACGTTTCAACAACGTGGCATCTTCTGCCGAACCCATCAGCCCGAGATTTATCTTAACAAAAGCTTCGTAAAATGCAGGATATACACCCGTTTCAGATTCTAACCCTTCATTGTTCCAAAATAAAATTTGTCCAACATGCGGAGTATGGCTGCGGACATTAGTATTGTTAAGGACATCTTCAAAAGCATTAGCAACATACGCTTCGAGTCCTTGTTTTCTTTTTTCTTTCAGTGCTCTACTAATACCATCAAGAATCAGATCGTGATACTGTACGGTGTATGGGCATCCCATGCCAGTGTATGTTGGTAATTCTCGGTGCCCACAACCGTGATACAATAAGTCGGTGGCAAGTGTCTCGAGCGGCGTTGTATTTGCTTTCTTCTCGAGAAATCGGCGGGTCTCATCATCAGGACAAAGATCAAGATCTTTTCTGATACGAATGACAACTTCTCGCCAATCAGAGGTGATGTGTTCGGAGATTCCTTTCCCAGAAAGTGGTTGAGCAAAATCGAGACGAGTTCCCACTAGACCGATCCTATTCTTTACTAATTCCAAACGATCTTTGAGGGAAGCCATGTTTTAGCCTGCGAAAGGTTTAAATATATCTACTGCAAACAGTGTGTTATGTGAATTCAGTGGAGGTTCAATTATGCCAACATTAACGTTAGCCGTCCCAGAGGACATGAAACGAGAGATGGATAACTGTCCGGAAATTAACTGGTCTGAAGTAGCTCGGGGAGCAATACGACAGAAATTAAGCGAGCTGTCTTTATTTAAATCCATCGTCGGAAAGTCCAAACTAACGGAGAAAGAAGCAGAAAAACTGAGCTTAAAATTAGGAAAGAGAGTCAACCGTTCAATACACGAAAAGTTTAAGAAGTCGCATCCTTCAGCTTTCTGAATGGATGTAGTCGTAGACGCAAACGTGGTAATTGCCGCATTAATTTCTCCAACAGGGCATACCGCAGATCTCTTCTTTTCTCCTTTGTTGGGAGTTTTTGCTCCGGAATTATTGCTTGAAGAGGTAGAAGAACATAAGAAAGAGCTTCTGAAAAAAACAGGGTTGACAGAACGTGATTTTAATTTTTTAGTTGCTTTTCTTGCGCAAAGAATAAATTTCTTCCCCGTAACAGAATTTTTATCTTTTCTTCCAAAAGCAAAACAATTTTCTCCTGATCCCGATGATATTGCGTATCTCGCTTTAGCTTTAAAATTATGCTGTCCTTTATGGTCAAATGACAAGCAGTTAAAATCACAGGCAGTAGTTAAAGTAATTTCTACATCTGAATTGGTGCAATTCATGAGTTGATTTGATGTCATTTTTTCTGTTGGAAGTTGATTTCTGAGGGGAGCTCCATTTTTCAAACGCGCCGCCCTGCGGGCGAGACTAACGACGTACCCCACGAGCGGCGTTGCTGCTATAGAGAAAGTAATTGGCAAGCAGGTCGAAATAATCAGTACTGCAACCAAGCCACGCCGCTCGAGTTTCTGTACAATCTTCGGCGTTCGCTGGATTTGTGGGGAACCATACTTTTGTTGGTCTTTGAAAATACTGACCGATTTCTACCATGATCGAAGGATCGACTAAGCCAGTATATTGCCGCACGAAAGGAGTCACTAAACCTTGTTTCAATCCATCTTCCAAGGTGATGGTTCGTAATAGTTCATCTCTTGCAAGAGGACCTTTTCTCTTGATTTTCTCAAATGGCAATCCGATCCGTTGACGTGAAGCATTGATATTGGTTGTACCGCCATGAACTGGAAAATCTGCATCGCAGGGATAATGGATGATCATGCGACGGCCATAATCAATAACACTATTCTGCGCATGCCAGCCATAACCTGCCCCATGGTCTTTGTAGTGATCAAGTAATAATTTAGCGGTAGCATCCTTCGTCTTATAACTGCCATCAGCCTGTTTCTCAACAGCTAAGGTGAATAACGCGGCTACGATATTACAGCTCAACGCAACACTAGGCAAAAACAGACCAGCGGGTTGCTGTTGCTCGAAATAGGAAATAGCTTGATAGGGAGTAAAAGAACGATGACTCGTTCCATTGCGAACAACATCACGAGCAAGATGAAGTTCTGGATACTGTTCAAAGACAGTTCCATCGGCATCAACGCAGCGAAGATCACGAAGAATGAGGTGATCTATGGTTGGAGAAGCTACAGTTCCAGTTGGGGGAGGCGGCGGGGGGGGAGGATTACCTGCTCCGGCGCCCACACCGCCACCAGCACCATCATTTCTTCTCCGGCGTTTTTCATCGTCTGCCGCCCGGCGTCGTGCTGCAGCTTCTCGTTCGAAGTATTCACGAAGTATTTGTTCAGGATTTTTAGTACCGTTAATGATCATTGTTAATCAGATTGTGTGTATTCTTCTTTCAATTTTGCCAAAGTTTGCTTATCAGAAGCAGGACTATCTGCCTGATGTTCAATACCTCTTCGCACAGCAGTCCATTTTCCAGCAGTACCGGGCATAGAGATTCGATCTAACAGTGTTTCATCTCGTTCACCATAGGTGGCATATGCTAGAGCCGCCTCTAGATCTTGCTTTTTAGATTCAATTTCTGACCGCCAATGGGTCATTAATGCATCAAAAGCGGCATACGCATCACCACCTTTTTCAATGTGAACGAAGGCTGGAGAAAGAACGCCCGAGTGGGGGACAGTTAGCCGAAGTGCATCTAAATAGAGATTAACACTATCCCGTACTTCTATACTTTTTGCCTCGGCGATAAGACGAAGCGCTTCCGTTAAGCTAATCGTTGCCAAGATGGCACGTTTGGAGAACGGCATGACTTTTGTTTCATCCGTATCAGTTCGAAGATCTTTGACATTTGGCCAGACCTGATCGAGCGCGCGCTTACTATGCCGCGCTGTATTTTCGAGATAATCCAACCCTTTATGGAAATATAGGCCGAGAGCACGCAAAATCAATGGAACTTCACGTTTTCCAAAATCGTGGTGAAGATCAATTATACGCGAAGTGAGGTCGTCACGGCTCTCTACAAACTTAGCACGCGGACTCTTTGTTCCACTAAAAATAGTCCAATCATCTTCTTCAGTGGTACAATAATCGGGATCGTCAAGTTTGACGATGAGGTGCATCCTGTCTTTTAACGCTCGGTCTGAATCTTGAACACCAACATAGGCGCCATCGCCAATATTTCCAGAGGCGAAACCAACCGAATAGCCATCCTTACCTAACGGGTAAATTCTTCCTTGATGAATTAATTTTCCATCGAAGAAGTTGAAAAAATAGTTCTGAACGATAGGCGGACAGCGATTTAACTCATCGACATAGAATAATGCTTTACGAACATTTTCTGTTAATTCGACGAGTTCACGATCACTTCCGACATCGCGGAGTTTGCTCAAATTCACCTGCTTAAGGATTTCTGCAAGTTCAAAATCTGGACGTCCTTCAGCATAACAATATTGATCACCAAAGAATCCAGCAAGGTCATTAGCAAGCTGTGTTTTCCCTTCTCCCGTTCCACCGATAAGATAAACATTTAATCCAGCAATGAGGGGCGCGACTATCAGAACTTCTCGCATTGTATAAGGAATCCCCCCTAAATTAATAACATGGGAATTTCGATATGCACCTTGTTCAGACAGAGCGGTTATAGTTTCAATATTATTGGTCATATTGGTCATTTTCTCTCTTTTTCCACCATCGGCACGAAAACGAACAACAATTCGTTTTCGGCACTGAAATGATCTCGCGTTCTCATTTCAGGTGCAGAAATGAGATCAAGGTCTCATTTCTTGCATTTTGCTGATCTCTATTTTAAATAGATCACTTTGATCAAAATAGGCCTAGTTTATAAACTTTTTGTTGTTTTTGCCACTATGAAGTACTTACTTGGTCTCACAAAAAATATAAAGAATACCCCTTTCTTTCGCTTGTCCTCGCTGCTCCAAAAGAGTGGCATGGGCTACATGCCTCTTCGCTACGGCTTTCTCTTTTTGAAAGTCATAAAATTCAATCACGACAGCTTGAAACTGAAGTGATGGTGGGGTCTTACGGTGAAGAGGCTATTCGAGCGGCGTGGCTTGGTTGCAATACTAATAATTTCAACCTTAATGCCAATAACAATCTCAATAACAACAACGCCGCTCGTGGAATAGCCCATCTTCAGCGAGGACAACTCTTTTCTGAGGTCTATCTTTACAAAAATTCGTATTTGTTTAGCTCTTCAATGGGTAAGCACTTTCTCCACCTAAAACAAGGATGGCTTTGCCATCCTGTTTTCCTGTCGAGATGTGATTCTCACATCTTGACGCAAGAAATGAGCCACTCATTTCTTGCTAACGTGGTGAGGAAAGTTCTTACCACAATATTAGCTAAACAAATACAAAAATTCTTAAAATAGCTTTCTCAAAAGGAGCCATGCTTCCCGATAATGGATACGTGGAGTTATGCTCTCCAGAGAATTTGCTCATCGCCCACCAGAGAGCACGCAAAGGCAAAACGAGAAAAGAATATGTCATTGAATTTGAAGAAAATCTTCCAGAGAATCTTCTCAGATTAAGGAACGAATTACTGCTTCATTCTTATCGGCCAAGACCTCTTAAGACATTTATTATCAGAGATCCAAAAGTGAGAAAAATAAGTAAGTCTCATTTTCGAGACCGCATTGTTCACCATGCACTGTGCAATATCATTGAACCTTATTTTGAGCGGCAGTTTATTTACGATTCATATGCCAACAGAAAAAGCAAAGGGACATTAAAAGCGATAGAGCGATTCAATGCTTTTAGCAGAAAAGTTTCTCGAAATCATTCGCGAAGAGCATACGTGTTAAAAGCAGATATCAAACAATATTTTGAAACTGTTGACCATCAAATTCTTCAAACCGTACTCAAGAAAGAGATCAAAGATAAACGAGTGCTCTGGCTTATTTCGGTCATTCTCTCAAATTACGAGGCAAAGACAGCAAATCGAGGCATGCCTCTTGGTAATCTGACATCTCAATTCTTTGCTAACGTTTTTCTTAACGAGTTGGATCAATTTGTAAAGCATCAGCTAAGAGCAAAACATTACCTCCGGTACGTTGATGATTTCATACTCTTTAACAAATCAAAAGATGTTCTCATTGATCAAAAAGCCAAAATAGATACGTTTTTAAGAGAAGGACTCAAACTCACTCTACATCCAGAGAAATCAAAAATTATCCCCGTTAAGAGTGGTGTTGAGTTTTTAGGGCTGAAAATATTCCCCCATCATAAAATCATCAGAAGAAAAATTCTTCGCCGCTTTGAACGGAAATCACAGACATTATTCGAAGAGTATGGTCGTCGTGAGATAGATTATGATACTGTTTATAATTCTCTGGAAGGCTGGTGGGCATATGGCAAAAATGCAAATATGTACAAACTACGGAAAAGAATTATGAAAAAAGTTGAGAAATATTTTCAAAATGAGATCTCGACGAAAGAATATAACCGATATTTGAAATCGTAGGAGTACGTATTTAGTTTCGCCAAGCAGCGAATCGGGGGAATCTCCTCGTCAGGTAAGGCGGGAGCGTTTTTCATCTGGAAAAATAGTTTTTCACTTTCAGAAAAATCACGAAAAAATGCCGAATGAGCGGCAAACTAAATACGTAGCATAAAAAGAGAACCATTTCCCAAAATAGAATATCCTAGACAGGACTAAAATCAGAACCAGTTTCTTTCAATCCATCGCCTGAAAAGCTAAAATATCCTCCGTGCTTAATTTTTTCCCTTTCTTCATCTTCTCTTGAACTTCTGCGGTTTTGGCGAGCACCCGGCTCTGGAAACTGTTCTCATCGCGTTCTTTTAACTGAGAAGAGAGGGTATCCAGCTGCTTAGATAGTTCTTCTGTTTTCTTTTTCGTCTGAAAGAACTCTTCTTTTAGTCGAAGATATTTCTCAGCCACCGCTTTCTCTTCTTCACGCCACTTCTTGATCTCATCATATACTGCGTTGATCCCGAGATGGACATCCTGAGATTTCTGGGCTGTTTCCTGTACTTGCTGATGGGCATCTTGCGCTTTTCTTCGGCTTTCAGAAAATTCCGCCCTCATCGCACTCGCTTCTTTGGAAGCATCAAGGATAGCTGCAAACTTCTTAAACGCCGCTTTTAGTTCTTTTAATTTCTTATTCAATTCCTGTTCTTTGGGGAACGGCATTACTTCCGTCTCCAGCTTCCGCTCAAGACGGGCGATCTCCATCTTCAGTTTATGAGGACTTTCCGCGGGGAATTTAGCATCGCCAAACTCTTTTTTCTTCTGCTCAACAACCGGGGGGGCCTGGGCTTTCTCTTTCACAACTTGATTCAGCTTGTCGCGCTCACCTTTCAGCTCTTTGACCTGCCCGGTCAGCGCTTGCCGCTGTATCTTTAATTCCTGGATGCGGGCGCTATCCGCAGAAATTTTGATGCGAAAATCTTTTAACTGCTGGAAAGCAGTTTCTTTTTCGTGATGTAAAGAATGAAGAGCAGTCTTCAATGAAGACATTTCCTGTTTTTTCGCCTGATATTCCTTGCGTACATCCTGAACAGACGTTTCTTCCATGGTGGCTAAATATTTCTAATATTTCTACATATTCTTTTGAATAGATTATACTCGTCAAATATAATCCCGAAAAAGAGAAAAGAAAAAAAGAGAGGGGAGGAAAAAAACCTCCGATCAGCTTTTATCCAAAAAGCGCGCCGAGACCAGCTGCGGCAGATTCTTCTGCTTTCTTGGAATCTTCTTCTTTCTTCTTCTCTTCTTTCTTCTCGCTTGCTGCAGGAGCAGCAGCACCGGCAGGAGCAGCGGCAGGAGCGACCATCGCTGCTTTCTTAATCGCTTCTTCGATATTCACGCCTTCGAGAGCCGCAACGAGGGATTTTACTCGAGCTTCATCAACAGTAACGCCGGCGGCAGTAAGCACTGCTTTGACGGCACTTTCTTTAATCTCTTTTCCTGCTTTGTACAATAACATTGCAGCGTAAATGTATTCCATTTTCAATACCTCCGTTATCACTCATAATTTGAGTATGTTTTTATGTTTTTTTATTTTTTTTATTTTTGAACTATCGGTGCTTCATTTTTTGCTTGCTTGATCTGACTACTGCTTTTCCTACAGCCCTACAGCTTCGCCTGATCCTTCACCGCTAAAGCCTCCGCTTCTGATTTGGCCAGAAGCGCATCACGCGTTTCTGCGGTGAGAAAGACTGATTCGACGGCGACGGCTTTCGCGTCGCGGAAGGCTTTTTGGAGCAGTATTTCGACGACATCGTCAGCGGGATAGGCGGATTCCACCGCCAGATTAACTGCCCACTGCACCGCTTCCATGATCTGGCGGGCAAATTCTGCCTCGTCGATATGCAGCTGTTTTGCATCGAAGATCAAGCCGTTCTCCCAGACAGCAACTAGATCCAGACCGATCTCCATCGGCTTGATATCCAACCGCTTGAGTGTTTCTGCCAGCTTGGGGCTGATTACTACCCCTTCTTTTGCCACCGTCACATCTGCGAGAATCGCTAATTTTCCGCCATCAACTTTTGTCTTGATGCCGACGGAAGCTAGTTCGGAGATGATCGGACCGGGCGCAAAATTGGTTGGGCCGGCCTTGACGACAATATCCCGCGGCGCAGTCTGTCCTGCTTTGGCCGGGGCCTGCGACTTGTTCTTCTGCAACGTCGCATATAATGAAAAAGGATTTTCTTTTGTCAGGATCAGCGCGGGCATGCCTTTTACTTTTTCCGTCAATTGGCGGATATCCTGTTTTGGCGAATCCTGCAAGACTTTGACGATCAAGCGTTTTCTGGTCATGACAATCTCCACGCCTTTCTTGCGAAGAGTACTGCGCATCACCTGAAGCTGCTGGGCGGGAAGGTTCTGCATATTAACGATGCCAATAATTGGATATTCTTTTACTTTCTCGGCAATTGCTTGGACAAGCTTTTGTTTCTGTTCACTAACCATCTTAAAATACCCTCACTGGCTTGCTCATGCTCAGTTTCAACGCGACATTTTTGATATTTTGATGTTCATTGGGAACTGCTTTCAGGACGGATTGGTAGACTGCCAGAACGTTGTCGATGATTTCACCATCAGGCTGAACTTCTTTTCCCACCAGGCATTGCAAAGTCATCCCTTTCCGGCTTTGCAGACGGATAGTAGAATTTAGTTTTTTTACTAATGGCTCGAGGACGGCGTTCGGCGGGACGACACAGCCCAGTTTAGGGTTAGGCATCTTCCCTCTCGTGCCCAGCACTTTACCAAAAGCAACAGCAATCCTGGGCATCAGCGTCGCCTGGGCGATAAAATAATCATACTCCTGTGCCAGCACTTTCATCTTCTTGGGATCATATTTGACAAAATCAGTCTCCCGGATAACCAAATCACAGGCTTGTTCTGCCTGTCCTGCCAATTGCTGGTCGACGAAAGCCGCTACTTTTATTTTTTTCCCTTTAGAATGAGGAACAGTCACAAAAAGATCGATCGGCTCCTGCTTAGTCAGGTTTTTCAGGTTGATGACCAGATCATAAGACTGAACAAACTTTCGTTTAGGCAATTGCTTCAGTTCATCCAGAGCTTTCTTAACATGTTCTTGATCCATAAATATCCTCCTACAAATACGGCTGGAAATTTGGCTAATGCCGTTGTAGTTCTATCGGTAGTTGGCTTGAGAGGGCAGTTATTTATAAACATTTTGGTGAGATGTACATATTAAGTTAAGTCTGTGCGGGCTTGGTCAAGATGGCCTGCCGAGCGTTGCGATTGGACTAAAGGTTAGATTCTCGCGCATTTCTTCATACAGTTCTCAAAAGAAGCAAGAAAACAAGCAAAGCGAGACGAGGCAGGCCGACCTGCCCAAGCACAGACTTAATACGTACGGTAAGATAAGCTCTGTTGAAAAAGTCAGCCGCCGGCTAAACAATTACTTTTAGAATTATTTGTAGTTATTCTTCACCCTGATCGGTCTCTTCTCCTTCTTTTTCTTTCTTCGGATTCTTCATGTCTTTGGCCGCCTTTTTGAAAGCGGAAATCTGTTTTGGGGTGAGCGAACCAAAACGCTGATATGCTTCTTTGATATTGCGCAGGAACATCGACTTTTCATAAAATTCACGGGGGATATCAAACAATTTTTGGTAAGGTGGTTCAGTCACAGGGTCAGAAATCCGCTTCATGTGGCATTCTGCGCAGATGGGGAACTGCCGTGACGAATACATCATGACCATATTCTTCTTGCAAATGGCACAGCGCTGCTTGAAACGAGGACGGGGCATAGTCTAGAGAGAAAGACGAGACTTTATTAATCTTTAGGAAAATAGTACGTATTTAGTTTCGCCTAAAGGCGAGCGAGAGAATCTTCTCGTTAGACGAGGTTGGAGCGTTTTTCTTCGGAAAAATAGCTTTTCCACTGCCGGAAAAATCACAGAAAAACGCCGAGCGAACGGCAAACTAAATACGTACGGAAAATAAACGTGAATCAAGCATAATGCTTATTAATGATACAGAATAAATGGTTTTGTGAATTTTAGGAACATCGATAGCTTAGCAAGGAAAATATGGGATTATCACCATGTTAATCATCAGCTGGAGAGATCCGATTGTATTTTTGTTCTTTGCAGCCATGATCTAAGAGTTGCCGATTATGCCGCAAAATTATTTTTGGATGGTTTTGCATCCATTATTATTTTTTCGGGAGGAATAGCTCATCAGGGAGATTTAGTTGAAACGCCGTGGGGAAAACCGGAAGCAGAAATGTTTGCTGAAAGGGCAATTCAATTAGGCGTTCCAAAAGAGAAGATCATTATCGAAAATAAAGCAAAAAATTGTGGGGAAAATGTTCTTTTTACAGGTAAAATTTTGAAAGAAAAGAATCTTGATCTTAATTCTGTTATTGCTGTGCAAAAACCATATATGGAAAGAAGAACATATGCAACGATGAAAGTTCATTGGCCTCACAAAAAAGTGATTGTCACTTCTCCATCAATTAAATTCGAGGATTATCCCAATAAAGATATTCCCAAAGAGAATGTGATTAATATTATGGTTGGAGATCTGCAAAGAATAAGGATCTACCCTCAAAAAGGATTCCAAATTTTCCAGGAGATCCCCGATGATGTCTGGAGAGCATATCAAGAATTGGTGCGATTAGGATATACAAAACAGCTTTTAAGATCTCTGTGAGATGCTCACCATCGAATTTCGACTCTTCCCCAATATAATGCCTCCGAGTCCAGACACGCTTCTGCCGCTTCTTGAGGAAATACCTGTAATTGTTCTAATAGTGATTTCCCTACCGCCAGCCGTTCTCTCCCCCGGTCATGGGTTATCTGAAAGTCTGAATTCGGACGTGCCTCCCAGATCAGCAAGGAATGATCGAGCATTACGTTGAGAAAAGAACCTGCTCGACGTAAATCCAATGGCCTCTTCTGAAAAATATTGATATACCCGCTATAAAAAGAAGTAGAATGACTTTGAGGAAGAATCGGCTGGGCAGTATAGACTAAAGAAAAATCATCGCCGCGCAGCCAATATTCAATCTTCTGATGGCCAGTAAAAGGTACATCCGGCGCATTATCTTGGAAATAGAACGAGGATGCCACGGTATGAAGTATTCTCAAGAAACAACTATATTCCTCGTTTGCGTCTTCTGCCGAGAGTTCTTTCTTTCCGATCAGAAAATAAGGCAGCAAAGATGCCTGCAAATGATCTTCTAATGGTTTCCGTTTCGAAAAAAGGGGGAGGGAAAAGACCATAGCTGACCAAAACAATGCCAACTATAAAAAGATTTACCCAAAAATCCGTTCCAGAAAACTTTTGCTCGCTTTCTCTTCTTTGAGCTGCAGGATCAATTCTTTCTGCTTTTTGGTCAATCGAGAAGGCACCTGGACGTGCACTTTCACCAGCTGATCGCCTCGTCGATCACCGTGCAGCGAAGGCAGTCCTTTACCGGCCATCTTGAAAACAGTTTCTGATTGCGTGCCCACCGGTATTTTGAGCACTGCCTTGCCGTCGATCGTCGGCACTTCGATATCGTCGCCCAATACGGCCTGCGTGAAGGAGATGGGCAGGGTCAAGAGCAGATCATTTTCCTTGCGGTTAAAATAGTCATGGGGACGGAGATGCACTTCGACGTAGAGATCGCCAGATGGACCATTCTGTATACCGACCCCGCCTTCACCGCGTAGACGGAGACGCATACCTTCTTCGACACCTGCCGGGATGGTAATTTCAATCTCTTTCTTCCGCCGGATAACCCCTTCGCCATGACAGGATTTACAAGAATCAGTGGCCATCTCTCCCTGACCGCGGCATTCCGGACAAGGTCCGCTCTGCTGGAAAATTCCAAAAGGCGTGCGCTGCGTCCGCTTCAGAAAACCGGAACCGTGACAATGGTGACAAGCTTCAAAGTGCTGCGCCCCCCGACCAGCGCATTCAGCGCAGCGTTCGAGCTTATTGAGCGCAATCGTCTTCGCCGCTCCTTGAGCGGCTTCTTCCAGTGTTATTTCTGTCTTAGAGAGCAAGTCTTCTCCGCGTTGCGCACGATTTCCCTTTCTCCCCCCGCCGCCGCCAAAAAGATGGTCAAAAATATCATCAAAATCGCCAAACATTCCTGAACGGAATTGTGACATCACATCGGAATAATCAAAGCCGCTGAATCCTTGACCGCCAGCGCCGTTGGCGGAGGAATGGCCGAACTGATCGTATTGCTGTCGTTTTTTGTCATCACCCAAGACTGAAGCGGCTTCATTGATCTCTTTAAATTTCTCTTCGTAATCTTTCTTTTTATCTTCCGGCGCGCGATCGGGATGATAAGTCATAGCTAACTTTTTATAGGCCTTTTTTATTTCCTCTTTCGTCGCATTCCGCCCGATGCCCAGAAGTTCGTAATAATCTCTTTTACTCATCAGCGGTCACGCTCCGCCCCACGCGTGGTGCCAGATCATCGGCAGGGAAAGGCAAAAAAGTAAATAGTTCGTCCTCGATCGCTTTCATCTTTGCGAGAAACATGGTCCAGGCATTATCCTTACGAGGGTAACGCTCCTGCAGATAGATAATCCGTTCATCCATGGAGACGATCTGATCCTGGAATACCCGCCAATCGACATAGTGGACAATTTTTTCTTCCCAGTTGAGATTTTTTTCCCGAGGATCACTCACTTTTTTAAGGGAGATGGCAAGCTGGGGGAAAGCATCTTTAAAAAAAAGATAAGCGACATCACCTTCAAACATATTAGGATATTTCTGGCGGAGCTCTTTCCACATGGCAATTTCTTCTTCAGAGAATTCGTAGTTATGAAATTTATTTGGTTTCAATTCCGACAAAGAGACCACTTTGAACAGATCATGGAATAATCCCAGGCGGTCTGTAAACAGGACATCAATATCTTTTCCGGCATTCCGCAGTTCTTGAGCGAGGAAGTGCGAAACTTCCTGTACGCGCCGGCAATGACTCTTGATATTCCCCGGAACTTTATAGTCTGCAAAGTAGCGCAAGCTTTCTTCCTCGGTAGGAAGTGATAGTTCTGAAACGAGTCCTGAAACATTCATCACAAGCAGCAAAAGCTCCGTTCTATTTATTTCTTTCCTGCAATGGTAATTGTTTAGCTTTTCTGGCTGGCCGTGAGTGAGAGCGGAAAATTGGCCGTGTTCTCCGCTTTAAGACCGGCCGTGGCCTAAACAATTTTCTGCAATGCCAATTCTGTCCGAAAGATTACACCGAAAGTGCCAGAACGCCATGAGCTTTGGCCCGTGGCGAGATGGCTTTCCGCGTTTTAAGACTTCTTTTCCGTGAATTCAGCGTCAACGACGTCGTCGCCATCAGCCGTCTTCTTGCTTCCCTTTTCTTTCACCCCGGATTGCGCCGCCTGCTGTTGGGCAGCTGCGTCCTGATACATCTTTGTGCCGATTTCCTGGACAACTTTATTTAATTCATCCATCTTTTTCTGGATCTGCTCGACAGCGTCGCTCTTGCGGGCATCTTCCAGTTTCTGGAGGCTTTCTTCGACTTTCTTCTTGGTGGCATCATCCACTTTTTCTTTGAATTCGTCCAGTACTTTTCTGGTCTGATAGATCAACGCATCGGCATTGTTCTCCAGGTCGATACGCTCTTTCTTTTTCTTGTCTTCCGTTTCATTCTTTTTGGCCTCTTCGCGCATTTTTTCCAGTTCATCTTTGGACAGGCTTCCCGCGCCGGTGATCTTGATGCGCTGTTCTTTGCTTGTTCCCAAATCTTTCGCCGAGACATTGACAATGCCGTTGGCATCGATATCAAAAGTCACTTCAACCTGCGGCACGCCTCGCGGCGCCGGCGGGATGCCCAGCAGATCAAACTGTCCGAGCAGCTTGTTATCGGAAAACATCGACCGCTCCCCTTGGCCGACACGGATCGTCACGGCGGTCTGGTTATCGGCTGCCGTGGAGAAGATCTGTGATTTGCGCGTGGGGATGGTCGTATTTCGTTCGATCAATTGTGTAAAAACGCCGCCCAGCGTTTCAATTCCCAAAGTCAGTGGCGTGACATCCAGAAGAAGGACATCTTTCACATCACCGGCAATCACTCCCGCCTGGATCGCCGCCCCAACCGCAACTGCTTCGTCCGGATTGACCGACTTGTCGCCTTCCTTACCGGTTAATTTCCGTACCAATTCCTGAACAGCGGGAATCCGTGTCGAGCCGCCGACAAAAATGACTTTATCAATCTTGTCTGTAGAAAGCCCGGCATCACGCAGCGCGTTCTTTACGGGAATTTCCAGGCGTTTTAAGATGTCGGCAATCAGCTCTTCAAATTTCGCACGCGTCAGTTCTTCTTGGATGTGCTTTGGTCCGTTCTGGTCAGCAGTGATGAACGGGATGCTGATCTCCACTTTCGTCTTGGTGGAAAGTTCAATCTTTGCTTTTTCTGCCGCTTCTTTCAGGCGCTGCATCGCCGTCGCATCACGGCGCAGATCAATACCTGCAGAACGCTTGAATCTCGTGATGAGATGATCCATAACCAATTCGTCAACATCGTCGCCGCCGAGCAGGTTATCGCCGCTGGTCGCTTTTACTTCAAAGACGCCGTCTCCCAATTCCAGGATGGAGACATCAAATGTGCCTCCACCGAAGTCAAAGACGAGGATAGTATGCTCTTTTTCCAGCTTGTCCAAACCATACGCTAATGCGGCAGCCGTCGGCTCGTTGATGATGCGTAGTACATTCAGGCCGGCAATTTCGCCCGCATTCTTTGTCGCCTGGCGCTGGGCGTCATTAAAATAGGCAGGAACGGTGATTACCGCATTTTTTACCGGCTGGCCAAGATATGCTTCTGCATCCTGTTTTAATTTTTGGAGAATCATTGCCGAAATTTGTTCGGGAGTATAATCTTTTTCATCAATCTCCATTTTTTCGTTTGTCCCCATTTTCCGCTTGATCGAACGGACGGTATGGGACGGATCGACGATGGCTTGGTTGCGCGCGACCTGACCGACGGTAATCTCATTCTCGCGGACATTTACCACACTGGGTGTCGTGCGTGTTCCTTCTGCATTGGCGATAATCGTCGGCTTTCCCGCCTCAAGGACGGCCATTGCCGAAAAAGTTGTTCCTAAGTCAATACCAATTGTTGCACCGGATGTTGGTTGTTTTTTTTCTGTTGTCATAGTTTTTGCCTCCTTTAAGGGGTTGATTTTTCTTGATTATTTTCTGGATAATTATTTTCAAATTGATTATTTTCTGGATGATTCTTTTTTGGATGAACATTCGGGGTATTCTCGCCGGCACGTTCCTCTACTTTTTTTCCGGCGCTGATTCTCACTTTCGCATGGCGGATGATCTTGCCATGCAGACGGAAACCGCGCTGGTATTCCTCCAGGACGATCCACTCCGGCTGATCCGAAGCTGTTTTCAAAATCGCCTCGTGCAGGAATGGATCGAATTTTTCACCAACGGCGGGAATCACCGTCACCCCTTGCTGCTCCAGGAAAGCAGTGAATTGAGTGGAAATTAACGTGACGCCTTTCAGAAAATCAGCAGAATGCCCTGGATCAAAATGGTTCAGCGCCAGATCGAGGTTATCGAACAACGGAAGCACTCCCAACAGTACATCACGGGCGGCCACCTCCTGCATTTCTTCCATCCGTTTTTGGACTTGCTTACGGTAATTCTCAAAATTTGCCTGTGTCCGCAAGAGCAGGTCTTTCACGCTTTCCAGCGTCTGCAAAGGGTCCTGTTCTGGTTTATCCTGTTCCAGATTATCCTGTTCTGGTTGAAGATGACCATTGTCCGGTTCTCCAGCTTGTTCCCCTGCGGTCGTTTTAGTTTGTTTTGCCATTGTTGACCTCACTCGGTTGGTTGACTTTAAATCAACATTGTTCACTTAAAATATAGCTTATATATAAATTTTGTGGGAAAAATTTAAAAAAGAGGGTTGGTTACCTGTCTTCATGACCCAACGCATCACCCTTGTCCGCATCCGGAAGGCACCGCAAGAAGCTGCTGATGTTAATCAGGAATTGCAATGGTTAGGCACGTCCCTCGGCCTGTTTAACCTCCGTGATAAAGACAGCAGCTGCTTCCGTGTGTTTATTACGTTCATTCAGAAAGCACACCATAACGAGCCCGCTTCTTCTGACGAGATTGCCGAAAAATTAAATCTCAGCCGTGGAACAGTTGTCCATCACCTCAGCAGATTGATGGAAGCGGGGTTAGTGCTGCGGGAAAAAGAAGGGTACGTCTTAAGAGAAACAAACCTTGCCCACGTCGTCAAAGACATCCAGCGGGATGTCCAGGAGATGTTTGCTGAGCTGGAACGTGTTGCCAGAGAGATTGATGAACGATTGGGATAAGGACATTTATTATCCCGAATAAATTCTAATTACTTCGTCATCCCCTTCAAATGTTTGATACCCATCACGATTGAATCGAAGAGGAGCGCCGTCGCAGTAAATTTCTAAAGTTCCGCCCAAAGGACGGACCTCAATAGAGCCGTCGGAGCCGCGTTCTGCAATGATTCCAACCGGAGTTTCCAATTCCAAGATCAGTTGATCAAGCGCTTCTTTGGTTTCTGTACTGTCCGCAAAAGCTAACGCACGAACTGCGGGTTTTCTATTTTGGGTAATGTAGACCATCCTAAGTATAGCAATGACCTTTATTTTATAAAGATTACTTTGAAAAATTCGCTTAGTAGAAAAAGTCGTCCGCTTGACCTCGAGATTGACTGTGGAAAACAAATCGCGGTCTGTTTTCTTGCGACTTTTTCGACAGAGCCCGAAAGATTAAAAGTTTTATATAATGAAGAGGAGAATAACAAACTCATGCCCCGCCAATTGACTTTGCTTGGAACAATCCACACTGATCCCGGGGGAATGAAGCGATTGTACCGAGCAATAGAATCCCTCCATCCAAAAACCATCACTTTTGAACTGGAGAGAGGACTGGATGGTGTTCATGGTTTTTCAGCAAAACGCCGGGATTTCCTTGGAAAACGGATACAGGAAATTCTTAATCTGGAAGAAGAACGGGAGAGTGAATTCAAAGGCTTTCTCCGGGAATATGGCTATGAATCAAAAATAGCATTAGGATTGTAGATTGGCGGATATCCTGTTCACCGCATTGACGAGGAGATCTCCGCAGAAAATCAGCTTTCTGAGATTACCAAAATCAAAAATGAAGAACCCGCCACGGTTAGAGAATATTCTGAAGCCAGAGAATACATCATTTCAGAACTTCCATTTATCAAATCATTGGACGAACGGGAAATCATTGCGCTTTATGCCGCTCTTGTCTTTTTCGACCTCGGACAACGACGGGAGATTATTGATTACCAGTATGATCATCATCTAAACACGGTAAAAACAGAGCCTTCATCTGCCCTTCTTCAAAGAGATCAGGCCATGGAAGAGCGCATCCGTGATCTCTGGGGAAAGACACCGGGTGATCTACTTCATGTTGGAGGAATATTTCACACGCAGGCACCCTATCATAATCTCTATGAGCGTCTGCGGGATCTGCATCCTGTCCGCCGAAAATTAAATGAGTTTTAAACGCGGAGTATTCCACCACCCTTTTGAGTGGTGGTTTGCAAGCAAACCACTGATTTATTTGTGGAATACTTGCGTGCAAGAAATGAGAAAACTATCTCATTTCTGCACAGAAAACAAATCGTTGTTTGTTTTCTTGTGTTTAAAATTAGGCAGGGGTGCATGAAATGAAACGAGGATTTCATTTCAGCACAGAAAATTGATAGTTTTCAATTTTCTTGTGAGCGAAGCGAACATGCTACCAGTCTATTGACCGGTGGTCCCCTGCCTATTTTGACAGAGAAGATTTTCTGTCAAATATTTTTTCGAGGATGAAAACAAGCAAAAACCCCGCAATCCCCCACAGAAAGACGGGCCAGGAAGCGCCGCCGTTGCCAACGATGGAAACGAAAGGAACGCGTAAAGAACCAACCATTAGCCCAGTAAGGAAAGACAGCGTCAAAGCCCGATGATGATGAAGAATATAATCTAATACTTTAACAAATGAAAGCAGACCGACGACGGCGCCGACACCAAAAGTAAGCAGGACTGCAGTATTCAACCCCTGCAACGCCTGAATCAAGAATTGATATTGGCCCAGCAATAACAAGATAAAAGCACCGGAAATACCCGGCAGGATCATCGCGCAGATGGCCAACGCGGCTGAGAGAAAAATGAGGGGCAGGGAATGGCTGGCCATTGCCGCAGTCGCTCCACCAATAAGATACGCAAGCACGAACCCGAAAACAAGGCCGAGAACATTTCTCCATACAAGGAGATGTATCTTTTTTGAGAGGAGCCAGGCTGAAGCAATGATCAGGCCGAAGAAGAAAGCATAAGTAACCGCTGGGTGAGAGGACAATAAAGCATTCACCACGCCGGAGAAAAGATAGAGTGAGAGCCCGATGCCCGTAAGTAGCGGCAGAAGGAATGAAAAATGGATTTCTTTCAATGCCGAAAAACTGTCTTTGAATTTTCCTCGCAAGAGGAGAGATAACCATTTCCCTTTCACGGAATTGATTGCATGCAACAAGCGGTCGTAGATTCCGGTAATGAAAGCAATTGTCCCTCCGGAAACACCGGGGATGGCATCGGCGATCCCCATGCACAGGCCACGGACAAAGACAAGGACCAGATCAAGAAGAGCAGGATGTTCCATCGTTCACCTAAAGCTTGAATCCAGATTTACAGTAAGGACAATAAAAAGTATGCATTCCTGAAAAACGCAGGGAAACGAATTTATATTTACAGTGCGGACAATCCTGTTTTTGTGTTTGGATGTAAAACCACCAGACAGATGGGAGCAGGAGGTGCTTAATAAGGTTTACGAAAAAAGGCACGTATTTAGTTTCGCCTAAAGACGAGCGAGAGAATCTCCTCGCTAGACGAGGTTGGAGCGTTTTTCTTCGGAGAAATAGCTTTTTCACGTCAGGAAAAATCGCGGAAAAACGCCGAGTGAGCGGCAAACTAAATACGCACGAAAAAAAAAGAAATAGATCGGAGATTCAATCCAAAGCTCAATCCGAAGCTAATTTCCAAATCGTCTTCAATCCGACGATAATCGCGCCCGGCACGACAAAGACGACAATGTTGCTCAGGATCGAGCGCAGATACAAGCCAACACCGGGAATCAGCCCGAGATTAACAATACCCGCCAGCATCAGAGCGATCGCCGCGACAAGAAAAGGCATCGTTTCCTTGGCAGTCAGATTGAACAAGCCGACGATCAGACCAAGCACAACCAGCGTTGTCACGAGAATCTGCGGATCAATGAACTTGTGAAAAAAGCCGGCAATGATGGCGATCAATAAGCCAACAAAGAAAGAATAGTGAGCTAAACGATGAATCTCCACATTATTCCTGCGGAACGCTCTTTTTGTCTTAACCATCAACCTATCACCTCTATTATAATAGTCATAATGAAACAATTTTAATATATAAATGCTTCGGTTTTGTGTTTTTGAGGAGGATAACAGTTTATATAAACGGAAGAGAATGAAGGTCTTATGATCCACGAATTCACACTAGAGAAATGCAAGACGAAAGCTACCTATTCCGCGAAATTGAAGAGGCAGCGGCAGCTTGAATTAAAAGAAATTGCGAAGCGAGTAGAGGTAGTCCTGGAAACACCGATCCTGCTCGTCATTAAAGATAATGGAGTGGAAGCCGTCGTTCACAGATATGGAGAAATTCTCTTCAAGAATTGTGAAGATGAAAAAATAATGAGGAAGATTGCGGAAAAGATCTATGCGGTTTAGGTACAATCTTTTTCACGAACAACAGTAGCGTTTTTTCGAAATAATTATAATCACTTTTAGTTTCCTACTTCGAAGATGAAACCCTCTCCCGAAGACGTATTCCTCAGCGGCTTGCTGGAATTGCAATACGGCACTGCGGATATCTCTTTTCTTGCACAGACGGCCCTTTCCGTCCGCTGGGCGAGTGGTTGGCCGAAAGAAAAAAAAGCGTTCTGGAATGCTGAAGCGTTCATGTGGTCACGGAAGATTGAGCGGAAAGTGCGCACGGTAATCCGACGGGAACTGGCCATGCTGGCCGGGAAGAAAAACTTGGATCTTGGCTGCGGAGCTTATAGTTATCTTCCTTCTGTGGGATTTGACTTATCCGCAAAAATGCTCGTGTTCAATGAACAGTGTAAAGAAAAAGTAGAAGGTAATCTCGAAGAAAAACTGCCCTTCGCGGACTATTCTTTTGACTCGGTGACGGCGGTATTTCTGCTCAATTATATCCATAATTATCATCAATTATTCAGCGAGATCTGGCGGGTATTATCCGAGCTGGGAATATTTGTGATGGTCTTGTCCAGTACTGGCGTAAATGAATGGCAGCGGCAGAAAGAAGTCTCTTCTTTTGGAAAAGAGAGATGGCTGATGCTTTTGCAAAAAGCGGGTTTTGAAGTTGTTTTGAAAGAGAAAGAGAACATCTGGTTTTATGTGGGGGTCAAAAAGTAAACCGATAATGCCTCGGCTATCCCAATCGCAGCAAGCTGCGGGGCATTTATAGTAACTGTGAATTAATGGGATTTTTACTCTTGAAAATGGGTCGCAGTAGAACTGCGGGGTACAAGAAATGAAACCGCGATTTCATTTCTGTACAGAAAGCTTAGGCTTTCTGGTATTAGACCCATTTTCATTGAATAAAAATCTCAACCACCGCCAGCTACGAAAGATCATCCCCTAGAAAGAAATGAAGAGTGAGAGAGAACTATCTTCAAGAGCAACATTTATTAAGATTTTAGATATTTAGATACTAAAAAAGGTGGAATGATGAATCAATCAAAGCTTCTCGAGAAATTTGGGTTTAAAGAAGAGGTCGCGGAGATCATCAAAGGCCAGTTCGGGCCGACAGGCTTCCCGGAACCGCTGCATACCTGGCGGATGATGTGGGAGGTATATGACCTCAGCCTGGAAGAGCCCTATTTCTGGATTCTGGATAATATCAAAGGATCGATGCCGATCGTGGAAAAGCTTGAAGACTCTTTTGCCGCGGCAGAAAACTCGGCTTTTTTCGGAGTGACGCAGCAGCGGCTAGGCGCACAGCAAGATCGTGTATCACAGTTTTTGGCGACGATGGGCAAGATGGTCAAAGAACTATTCCAGATGGTGCGTGAACTGCGGATCATCGATGAGCGGCTGAATTATTATGCGCAGATCGAAGAGGAAACGACAAAGCCGATTGAACAGCGGGCAAAAGGCCCGGAGATTACGTTAAAAGGAATGTTCGTGGATCTCGTGCAGGGAGGAGGCAAAAGCGCTGCGTCGGTCTATGGGATGGCGCGAGAATTGGAGTTTATCACTCTCCCCGACCTATTTTTTGACGCACCGCCGTTTGCTGCGCAGGCCGAATTAGAAAAACACGTAAATGCTCTGGCCAGGGATTTTAACGAAAATGTCCTACGCGTCTTAAAACGGCATCTGACCCAATATTTCAGCTGGCGGCAGCAGACCAGTGCGGAGCATCGCAACCGCAAGACGTTTATGCTTCAGTATTTGCTCCAGCATTATGAAATCATCCGGATGTATATCACCTGGGTAAAACCCTACCTGCGCAACGTGCGCAAGTTATCATTGAATGAAGGAAGGATGGATTCCCCAGAGATGGTCTCGGCGTTTGAAGGGAGTATGCTGGATGTGGAATTTCTCGCCCGGAAACGGACGGCAGTAAAAGATCCGGAAGGGAAGTACGGAGGAAATGGCTGTATCCTCGCCACATTTACCTATCGAACACGGCCGGAATTGAAGGTTGTTCAGGAAGGCTACCAACGCGGACCAGTGCATATCGGCAGGGTGGAATTCGCCTTACGTGTCTATAGTTGGACGGATGAACAGGTAGAGCAGTACAAAAAGGTAAAAGATGAAGAGTTGCTCAATCTGTTGGGTGATATTTCAGAAACAGTACGCACGGCGATGGAATCGCTGGGAGATGCTTTGAAGGATTATGTGGAAGAAGCGCGGAAGAATCCTCATCAAAAAGCAGAACTAACCACGAAAAGAGCGGAGAAGATGCCGAAGAAGCCGTTGATGGAACGTTTTTTTGGTGACTTTTATACGCCCAAAAAAAAGGAAACGGCAGCCCGGAAAGGATATACTGCAAAAGAAATAAAAGCCTATGTGGAAAAAGCAGAGGCCGCCGCCAAAGACAATGCTGGTTTTGCCCGGTTCATGGCCTGGAATACCTATAAGAACTTCAAGAAAGCGCATCGAATGTTCCAGTGGTGAATTGTATCTTATTCGGATGCACTGCTTGGCCACGCTGCCCGCTAAACAATTACGGACTTTCTACAGCGCTTTATTGGTAACAACGTTTTTAAAGGTGGTTGTTTTTGAGTAACTATGGCCGATAATTCAAAGAAAAAGCTGAACGAAGAGCACAAAGCGAAGAAAGAGAAAGTAGAGAAATCGGTCAAAGAAACAGAACAGAAAAAGACGCCGGCAACATCTTCTCAACAGAAAAACACCCCGACAGAGAGCAATTCTAGAAAGAACAATTCCCCAGAGAACGATTCTATCAAGAACAACTCTGCCTTGCCCCTCCCGGAGATGGCCAAAGATGATCTGGAAGGCCTGAGTGAAGAAGGAAAAGATATCCTGAAAGCAGGAAAAAACCTCAAGCAGAAAGTAAAAGAGGAACAGGTGGAAGAGAAGCCGACAAGGTCCACGCGCGATCAGCACTCAGAGCTGGAAGAGCAGCTGCGGCGAGAGCATTTCTCCACTCTTAATGCCGGAAAAAGTCCGGAATACGCCGTCCAGCTCTCTCAGCAGCCGATAGGCAAGATCTACCAGGAAATGAACTCGTTATATCAAACTGCGGGAGAAAAGGGGTATCTCAACCAGGAAGAACAGCGCCGTGTGCAGAATCTCGTCTCTGCGGTAGAGAAGAAAGTGCAGGATGCGGAAGAACATCGCTATGACCTGACCGAAGAAGCGGCTGCCGTTGCCGGGATTACCCGCCAGATCGGCGCGAAACTACGCGGCTTGTATAAAGGGAATAGCGAAAGTTATCATACAGAATATCGGTTTGATTGATTTTTTTCTGAATAGTGGTTACATTATTTTAAATATCCTCTTCTCTTCCACTCGAGAATGATCCGCAAAACAGCAATGTTCGTGATGATTGTTTCCCTCTTGGTCTTATCTGGGCAGCTGTTTTTCGGAAAACCGCTCTTGGTGGGAAATGCCGTAGCGATGGCCTGTGATGACAGTGATCTGAAAGAAGAGAATGATCCCCTTAATGGAAATATATTTCCCCGAAGTGTCTATTCTACTCTCAATTATAACCTTCCCGGAACGGCGCGCGGCTATCACTCGCTGTGGAAAACACCAGTCACGATGAAAGATAATTGTATCTCACCTTCCCTGCTGAGAGAATATTATTGCGATGTCAAAAATAATGTTGTCCTCTCATCAACAGTCGATTGCCCGACAGATTCTCGCTGTGCGCAAGGAGCATGTGTCCTTTTGCTTTGCGAAGACGAAGACGATTTTGACCCAGCCAGAAATTCTACTGTACGCTATACTTCTGCTTCCGGCAGCAAGGTTCTCACCGCCGATGATTATTGTGAATCTTCGACAACACTGGTGGAATTTATTTGCCAAAAGACAAATGTTGGCTGGCCGGGAGGGATCCAAAATTCTTATGATTACCCCGATGACTTGCGCCGGGCGGTTCATCATACCTGTCCGCCGGGAACGGAATGTCTCAAAGGCGCCTGTGTGGAGAAGTAAGTGAGAAACGGCAGAATTTCACAATTACGATAACTCACACCAGATCATACGCCGTCACCCGTGCTGCGACGACGGAATCATCTTTGCTGCAGTAAGGACACACCGGCACCCGGCTGAGGAACTTGTAACGGCAGCGTTCGCAGAACAACTCCCGCTTTTCCCGGCTTTCCACATGGGGCAGATAGCCATTTCTAGACTTCTGGTAGCAGGAAAAACACTCATATCTACGCACACCGGCAACGGTGTCAAAGAAACGTGTTTCCGCTTTGTCCACTGCTTTATCGCAGCGAAAACAATTGATGCGTGCCCGGAGGATGACCATATCAGGTAGACAACATCTCCCCTATAAAAAAATGTCGATACTCGGCTGGCACAATCCATTTTCTGAGTGATTTTGTGTCCGTCGCTGCCATCAATGACAGATGTGACGAAGTCATAGATGGCATGGCGCGACGAAGAATACCACGTATCCCTACAGTAGATAAATTAGAAATAACCATTTATGCAGGCAATATGAACAGAGCATCATTCGGTGTTGTAAATTGCAGTGATGTTGCTTGTGACGTAAAACCTTTGCTTCGCTGTTCGTAGAGTGGTATCAAATACTCAGGATGATAGCAGAGTACGGAGCCAGCAACGATTTCAAAACATTTTGCTGATAGTCCGATGACTTGCTTGTCGGGCAAAGATTTTAACTGATTGAAGAGTTGTTCATCTAATTTTTCAAGAGCTTTTGTATCTTTAACTTTAGGGATAGATAAAATTTCGTTGCAAATCCAATATCCTTCTTTATTATTACAAGCGCTTGTAACAACATTATTATTTTTTACGTAAGTATACATCCTTATTTCATAGGTATTATAGATAACATCAACTCTTACTTTATTTTTTTTCACATACATAGTCTCAATATGATCACCATACTCACCACCTACTTTACCTAGGTATGTACCTTCTGGTACAAATACTTTTGAAGTAAGAATATAGCCCTCTTCTGAGACTTCCTGTGTTTGCTTTTGAATATCACCTAACGTCACATTCTGCTTTGTACATGATACAACCAATAGAAATGATAACACACAGACGAGTAATACTATTTTTTTAATCATACATCTATAAAATGTTTACACTTCATAAATTTTTCGGCACAATGGCACAGTTCACTTTCTGAGTGATAACCTCGGATTGTGCCACTCGGCCACAACTTTAATATATATTCACCCCTTTAACAGCCCTATGAAAACAGCCATTTCCCAAACAGTCATTCCTTTTATCAAGCCCACCCCGGACGAACAGAAGCGTGTTTCGGCAGCAACGAAGAAATTCATAACCAAACTCAATGCCGTATTAAAAGACGCCCACGCGGTTTTGGGTGGCAGCGGCGCCAAAGGAACATGGCTTTCCGGGAACCACGATCTGGATATATTTGTGCTCTATCCCCGACGCACCTACGCTCCTCAGACTTCTCAATTGTCTGAACTCTTGGAAAAATCTTTAACAAAAGCGTTTCCCAAGCAGAAATTGCAGCGTGTTCATGGCAGCCGCGATTATTTCCAGCTTGTTTTTGAAGGATTCAATCTGGAAGTCGTACCCATCCTGCGCATCCAAAAAGCCGAGCAGGCAGTGAATATTACCGATGTCTCCCCCCTGCATACGCGCTGGGTGCGAAAACAACCGGCAGAGATCAAAGATGAGATTCTCCTCGCCAAACAATTTTGCCGGGCGCATGATTTCTACGGCGCGGAGTCATATATCGGCGGCTTTAGCGGTTATGTTCTGGAGATCCTGGTTAGTTATTATGGTTCTTTTGAGAAGTTGCTGTGGGCGGCGCTGAAATGGAAGAAAAACGAAGTCATTGACATCGAAAAAAAATATCCCCAGAAAAATGCCCTCTTCCATCTTAATCAATCAAAAATCCGTTCTCCATTGATCGTCATCGACCCGGTAGACAAGAATCGCAACGCCGCCGCGGCGCTGACCGAGGAAAAATGGAGCCGCTTTCAGAAGAAAGCCCAAGAATATTTGAAAAAGCCAGCTGCTGCTTTTTTTGAAAAGAAGCAGATCACCACCGAAATCTGGAAAACAGAAGTGAGTGCGCGTGGACATCATGGCGCCTGGATGGATTTTACACTCCCCGCAGGCAAGGAAGATGTTCTCGGCATGAAGATAGTCAAAGTATTGGATGTTATCCAGAAAGAACTGGCTCCTTTCACGGTCCTTTCCAGCAACTGGATTTGGGATAAAAGCTCGAAGGCATCATTATACGTGGAAGTCAAGACTGACCGCCGGCCGGCGGAGGAGATCCGGATCGGCCCGCCGCTGCATCTGACCGAATTCGTTGCCGATTTCCAGAAGAAGAACAAAAAGACGTATGTAAAACATGACCGGGTCGTCGCTACGATAAGAGTTGCCCAAACTTCGTTAGAAGAAAATCTGAAAACAATCCTCCAAAAACCGTACATCCTGGAGAAAATAAAATCTCCCCGAAGAATCACTCTGCGGTAGAAACATCTCCAGTTGAATATCCAAAAGTATAAATACTCGTTCTCTCTCGATTTGGCTATGGTCAATCTGGGTGTGAAAGCGCAATGCCGAGTCTGCGGGATGCTCGCTCCGGCTGACGAGTTCAAGCTCCACTACAAGTATAAACAAGCGGTCTGTGCGAAATGTTACAGTGGCCGTACAGAACAGGAGAAACAGAAAGAAGAGCTGAAGAAGAAAAAAGAAGAAGTGATCAGGCCTCCCGGCTGGGATGATGTCGATGAATATCTCACGCGTGCTTCCAAGCAGCGGCAGGAAGAGCAGCAAGTTCAATTTTCACGGGTTCCGGGGACGGACCAGTTCAAATGCCTTTGTTTCCAATGCAAATATTCGTTCAAGTATGATCCGGTACGGAAAATCCCTTTCAATTGCCCTTATTGCAACGCCGAAGTGCCGCGGTTACGCAATCCTGGATTTTTCTGAGAGTTCTGGTGTAATTTTTTAGTTTTTGTTTAAAAAGTGCCCCCGCGGAGACTTTCCGGATTGTCACCGTCATATTCTAAACAACTGCGTGACATCTGTTTGAACTCCGGTTCCAAGCTCTCTGCCATTACTGACCGCAAGCTCGTGTCCTATGTGCCTTATCTTTGAGATATCCAGGCTAGACTACGAGGGCACAAGATGACTTTACAGGCAATTCATTTATAAACATTTTGGATTTAAACAGCAGATGCAGATTGCTCCTCACGTGGAAATCTTTGGAACAGCGCTGTGGCTGGCAGAAGAAAAGATTCTGATCATCAACGATCTCCATCTCGGCTATGAAGAGGCCCTCCAGCAGAAAGGCGTCCTCGTTCCAAAATTTCAACTGCGAGAAATCATCGCCCAGCTGGAGCAGATTTTTCAAAAGGTAAAGCCAAAAAAAATCATTATCAACGGTGACTTAAAACACGAATTCGGCCGGATCCTCCGCCAGGAATGGGATGAAGTTCTCCGGCTGATCGATTTCCTTCTCCAGCATTGCCAGGAAGTGATTATCATCAAAGGGAATCATGATCCAGCCATCACACCAATTACTCAAAAGCGAAGAACAACAGTTGTCACTGAATATCGAACTGACAATACTTTGATCATTCACGGCGATGAGCTTGTCCAAACCGATGCGGAAAGAATTATCATCGGACACGAACATCCGGCGATCACCATCCGTGAAGGCAGCAAATGGGAGAAATACAAATGTTTTCTCAAAGGCAAATGGGAAGGAAAAGAACTGATTGCTGTTCCCAGTTTCAATCCGCTGCTCGAGGGGACGGACATTCTTAAAGAGCAGACCTTGAGCCCATTTCTAAAAAATCTGAACTCATTTAAAGTATTTATCATCAATCAAGGAGAAGTATTTGATTTTGGAAAAGTGAAAGAGATCAGGAAGAAAAATGGGTAAAACTGGGATCATATCTCCGCGGTACTTGTCAATAGTAATTGTTTAGCCGGCGGCTGACTTTTTCTACAAAGCCCTACAGAGCCCTGTCAATAGAAAAATTTATATATTAACACCATATTAATACCACATTAACCCGGCAAGGTGATCAAAAATGGTGCAAGCATTAATCAATATCTCCGATCGGACAAACCGAATCTTAAACATTGTTAAAGCAAAGTACGGACTTAATGACAAATCCGAAGCTATTAATGTTCTTGCTGAAGAATATGGAGAAGAAATTTTAGAGCCTGAACTTCGACCAGATTATATTGAAAAAGCTTTGGAGATTCAAAATCGAATTCCAATCAAAGTTGGCACTGTTGATAATCTTCGTAACAGGTATCGATAAATATGTATTCATTATCGATCAGGCCAGAACTCGATAAGAAGTTAGCAAAGTTCCATCAGAAAAATAGAAAGCAATTTGATATCATTATGAAAAAGGCTGAGGAAATTATTCAAAATCCAGACCATTATAAAAATCTTCGAGCGCCACTTCAACATTGGAAAAGAGTACACATTGACAAACATTTTGTGTTAACGTTCTCGGTAAATAAAGAAACGAAAACGATTACTCTCGAAGATCTTGATCACCATGATAATATCTACAATCATTAAATACCCGGCAAATCAAATTTTCGTATTTGTTTAGCTGTCGGCGAGACCAAGATGCACAATGAAGAGAATACTTCACAAAGAATGCAACAACGATTGCATTCTTGTGCAAAAATATGATGGTTCTCATATTTTTTGCATTGGCACACCAAAGCACAAAATGAAGCCTGCGACTTCATTTTGGCTCAGAAATCAAATCGTTGTTTGATTTCTTGAGTGATCGTTATCACTTTGTGTGCGTGTATCCGAAGAAACTTTATTCCTCGCTTGGTGCGGAAATTATCTGATCTCTAGCGAGATGCAGACAAAAGAAAAGCAGGATTTCCGCTCAAATGCACGGTCTGCCGGGAAAGCTAAACAAATACGAATTATGCAAAGTTCTCTTTAATTCTTCCACGGCTCTTCTTTGGTATATCTCTCATGCACGGGATGATCGGAATCCGGCTCAGATTCCAATTCGTCTGCTTTCTTCTTTTTCAGTTTCTTTTTCGGCTCAATCTCACTCATGATTTTCTTGCCTTTTGATTATATTCTACCTGCTTTTGCTGATGATGCGGACAGAAGATGATTCCGGGAACTACCTTTTCGGAACAGCGCACGCAGATCCCTTCTTTACGCCGATCATAGTATGATTTCTTACGCTCTTTCAGGAGGCGCTTTTGATTGCGATGATAAAATTTGAGGAAACGATTGTTATATTCTTCTGTTGTTTCTTCTTTCCCTTTTAATCTTGCCAAAAATTCTTTCCAGACCATTATTTCTGACACCTCGGACAATAATAGGTACTGCGTCCGCCTTGATTGATTCTCTCGACGCGATGGCGGCGAGGACATTTTTCCCGCTGATACACGGAGAGTAAATCCTGAAAACTACCCTTCCCATCAAGATGGCTGAAATTCTGGATAGTCGTGCCGTTGCATTTAATCGCCAATCGTAAAATCTCCCGCAATCCATGATATAATCGTTTTCTTTTTGAAACGCCGATCTCTTCAATTTTTGTTTGCGGATGGATCCCCGCCCGATATAACGCTTCCTGCGCATAGATGTTGCCTAAGCCTGCTAAAAATGATTGGTCCATTAATTTGGTCTTAATCACCGCGGAAGGGAAACGGTGTAATAATGAATCAAAGGCCGTGAATGTGAAAGAATCAGCTAACGGCTCCGGCCCCAAACGTGAAAAGGCTTTTTCCAATTCTTTTGCTGAAACTTTCGTGATCCCGCCAAAACGCCGGATCTCATTGAACGTAAAGAAAGAACCACCATCAAGATGGAAAATACCGGACAAATATTTCTGGTACTCGAGAGAAGCGCTCCGGGAAGGAACAACATGGAAATGGCCGGTCATCCGCAGATGGGCCAGGAGATAGGCATTGCTGTCTAATGTAAAAATGATCGATTTCCCTCTCCGCGCGATATCAATCACTCGGGCAGGCAGGCCCTGCGCTACGGCCGGTGAAATGACTTTCGGATCTTTAATCGTAACTGCTTCAATCGTCCTGAAACAAACCGCTTGGCGCAGCTGGCGCACAACTGTTTCCACCTCCGGAAGTTCGGGCATGGTCAATGAAACCACACAAAATATATAAAGTTTTAGGGAATGGTAAGTTCATGGCTGATGTGCGTGACCTCCTCAAGAAGAATGAAAGAGAACCGGTGCTGAGAACGCTGCGCAAGACCAGAAAAGCGTTTATTGTAGAATACACCTGTGGTCTCATCCTGCTTGGCTTGCTCGGTACACTCGCCGTTAAAGGGATCGCGCTGAATCAGCAGCTAGCCTATTTTGTTCTGGGAGTCTCATTTGTTTCCATCGGTTCGGCGGAATTCTCCCGAATGATTGTCCGCTATCAGATTGCGGAGGATAAGTTGATGATCATCTACGGGCTGTTGAAACAGAATAAAAAAAATGTCTATTTTCAGGCTTTGGCATTTATTCCCGACTTAAATATCAAACAAAGTAGATTGCAGCGCCTGTTGAATTACGGTTCTGTTTATTTGAAAAGCGGCGGTGAGCATACCTTTGAGATCAGGGATATCAACAATCCACAGCAGGTTTTAGATACGATTGAGAGGTTAATTGAGCATAATAAGAGCAGCAGAGTAAGGATGGAATGATTCTGGGGAATTTTGTTTCTCTCTTCAAGAAGTTAACATTAAGAGAATATTTTTTTAATTCCACACCAGAGACCACATTTAGCATCAATATCTTCCACATACCCCTCAATATCGGCTTCTGATACACTAGTAGCAAATTCTTCCGAGACGGTAATTTCTCCAATGCTACTAAAACCAGAATCATGCAGATATTGTTTTATGTTCTCTGCCGAAGTTGGTTGATAATCGGGGATTGGTAAGCCGAAGGTTTCTTTACAACAATTTATTTTTTCTGCTTCTTCTAATGACTGCTTTAAAACATAATGAGAATAATAACCAGGAACGAACTCAAAATGCATACTGTCTGGATTGTTAAATCTCCCCCCCCAACGCCAACCATACTTTTCAAATATTTCAATGATTTCTTTTGGGAATGTTGTTGTTATTTCACCTCGAGAACATTTTTCACGCTCATCAGGGCTTGGGTTTCTGCCAAACCAAGACTTCCATTTCGCGATATTTTTACAGTGTGGATTTTCCCCAGGGTTTATATCAAGAGCAAGTCCTGCCGGGTGCAAGTTTCCACAATGGGGTTCTCCGGGTCTGATCGTATTTCCACTGTAAATCAAGTAAGGCTTAATTCCTTTCCCTGTATAATATCCTGTTAATTCAGATTTTACCAACTCCAATGCATCTGCAGCTAATGGTGTTACAGCTATGCCATATTTAAACCAATCAGATTTAATTTCTTGCACGCCAGGAAAATTTTTGACACGTTTTAATGTTGTACCTGTACCTTTTCCACCTTGTCCAATTGTCCAAGCCCCATATTTCTCTGTTAAACATTTGGTCTCTTCAGCTTCCACCACGCCTTTAACTATGACTTCACCGATTAGCGGTGGTATCTTAACAGGAGCGCTTGGAGCCGGGATTTGAGGAGCAGCCACTGTTTTCGGATTATACACATCCGCAAATGTTCTCCATGCTTTCAGTGGCGGCACCCAGACTTCTCCGGAACGCAAACCCAACACGCTACTGAAGGTTACCCAAGCAGAATCGATGTCTTTACAGCGTTGTTCAATCTGGCAGTTCTGCTGGATCTGCTGCGTCGCTGAGGTTGTGCCGACTTGGATGCCGCTACTGCTGCTTCCTGTCCCGCCTGCACTGCTGCCTGTGCCCACTGGTTGCTTAGCCGTGACGACCGTTGCCACCCCGGTCGGAGAAAAGAAGCGCGGGAGGATTTCTCGTAGAAGATATTGAGGAACGGTTGTGTGCGAATGATCACCACCCGGAGTAAGGGCATATGTAAATACTTCACCATCATTACTTTTCCAATTTTCACTATATTGCTGATTATTGACTACACTGGGATCAGGTCCCCCTTCCATTTTTTTGATTGTTTCCGCCGCTGAAATATCTTTGGAAGATTGCCGCATATGAAACAGAAAACTATTTTTCACTGACGCAATCGACAAGAGATCATGGTTCGTGATAAAATCAGAAATACAAGTACCATCAGCCGACGCAATCATATAAACGGGATATCCTTTAAGATTTTTGGCTGCTCTCGCTAATCCTCCTCCACAGTTAGCGTTGCTGTGTCCCAATATGCTAACCCTGTTAATGGTTACTCCTTGTCCATTTAGAAGCGATGATAATTTTGAAAGATATACATTAATGTCAAATCCTGTCACTTGAAAAACACTCTCATCCGGACCGATATCATCCATCGGCGCGGCAACGACAATTGGGGCTGATTGGCCGGAATCTATTGCCTGACGAATAATGACGTCAAATCCTTTCTCCTGAGTCAGTTGGCCGGGGATTCCTTGAAGATAAATACTATCTGTGGGTTTGGAGAGACTTCTCCAACCATGAAGCGCAATCAAGAGATCGACACTCTTGCCGCAAGCTTCTTTGGGAATCCAAATATACCCTTTATTGGGAGGGGCGTCTTGCGGACGTTTGTAGTTGGGATGGATTTTTCCATCCGCAAAAGGTTTAAATCCCTCCGCAATTCCCCATTTATTCATTACCTGCAATTCATCGGGATATGCCAGGGGGATGTATTGATCTGAAGAACAATCGGCAAGAACTCGAGAAGCGAGAGCAGAAATCAAAATAATACTTACAAAAAACAACAACCAACCTTTTCTCATCCTTCCACCCCTTCTCCCACTACAAATCTCTGCACCAATGTCGCCTGTTTGGTCAGCAATGGATTCTCGACGACCAATTCAAATGTATATTCTCCTACCGGAAATCCTGCCGGAACGACGAAATAATCGGTGAACAGCACCACTTCTCGATCATTATTACTCACAACATCAACTTGATACTGCTGGTCTGTTCCCACATCTAATAAAACTTCTCCCGACGGCCCTTTGATCCGATAATTTTTCACTACTTTAATCTGTCCCTGATAGGTACTGCTCTCCACGCCAAAGCGGTAATAGACCGGCTGGCCAAAGGTAAACACCGATTCCGGACCAAGACAATTATATGTCTCATCAACCGAACGGCAGAACGAAAATTCTTTCACGACAAGTGTTCCTTCCCGCACATAAGGAATAAATTCGGCATTTAAGACGGACTCCTGCGCGCCAGCTGTTTTTACTTCTACGACATTGAATTTGATCAATAATAAGACCGTGGCACTGGTTACGACGACGATGATCAAAAAGATGATCAGTTCAATGACCCCTGTTCCTTTTGTGTTCATGGGCTTTTGCACGCATCCGTTAATTTTTTAGATTGTTAGTCCTTACAGTATTCATCATCAATAATGCACAGGAAATGGTTATTGGGAATCTGATCGTGACTGGTAGTTACCGAATGTATGGTTGCGATAGATAGATCTAACTCTGTTTTAAGTTTCTCCGCGGATTTACCATGTATACCAAAGCCTGTCCCAGCGACAACAAGCATCTTTATTTTTTTATCTTGAATTTCAGTACACCATTTCGCGGAGCAGGCATCAAGTAAAAATATTTGATCAGGAGTATTGCTATTTTTAACGATATTACGGACAGCTGCTCCACCAAAACTATGAGCAACAAGGGTAATTTTGCTTATGGATGATAAACCACCGTTCTTTTTTATAGAATCAAGAAGTTGAGGATAATCCATCGCACCATCCATCCATTTTTCTTCAGCTGAAGACGGTTTTTGCAAAATAACAAGCACAGCATTCTTCTCTGTCCCAAATAATTTTAAGATATTTTTATCAAGTTGAGCACTAATCGATTCAATAGTACTGCCAGAGCCGCCAAAGTAAATATAGAGAGAAACATCATTGGCTTTATCAAGATCCTTACGATAAAGAATTCTGGTCTGTTTTCCAGAACCAGAGGTTATATCCTGTTTGGAAATATCAGAAAGACCTACTACCTCATCCGCAAAAAGTCTACACCTCTTTTCAAGCGTACTGCCTCCAGGAATAACGAAAGATTCTTTCTCAATCTGTCCATCACTTCTGCGACAACTACTCGCTTTACCATCACCAAGACACTTATAGATCAACAGTTCACCAATATCGACATTATACCCTTTCTCGAAACAACTTTTATCACTTTCTGTTTTAAAAGTATTACCACCACAAATCCCCGCATTCACCGCACCATACTTCCCATCCACTTCGCAAAGATATTTCTTAATTTTCTGATATTCCGTAATCGCCACAACATCCGCCGGATATGGCTGTGCCGCCTGCTCTGCCCACATCCGATTGAAAAATCCAATCAATGCCGCTTTGATCTGTCCCTCAAACTGAGCCGGATTATTCTTGCCCAGCATCACAAAACTGGCAATATAATAGTAATAGGCCAGCGCATTTTCCATATCTCCCCGCCGTTGATTTAATACTATCACAGCATACTCCAACGTCTGCTGGTAACTGCCCGTGGCGAAACTCTGCTGCAAGCCGCTCACTGCCGTTTCTTCTTTCTGGATCGTAATTTTCTGTCCGTGTGTCGGCTTGCCCAGCGACGTCTTCACCGGCTGATTGGCCAGATAACAGCCGCCGGCTTCATCTTTCTCCAATAATTGATAGGTAACCGTAAAGTCGCGGCTGTTCACGCTCTGCGCATAGTTGTTCTGTTCAATGATCTGATAAACACATTGCCGGCGCAGGTCAGTCGGATTGACGCCGCCCAAGACATTGTGGAACGTAAAGCCGAGCGCGCTGAATTGCACTTTATTGATTTCTGGGACAGCCAAATCCACGACACCATCTTTCGCCAGATAATTCCCGCTGCGGCTGTAGCCGGGCGTGCCAATATTTACTGTTGCCGGCACAATCAGTTTCACCGTGTTCGGCAGGCTGCCAACATCAAAGCCAAAGGTTACTTTCTGCCCGGAGGTTAAGGCCGTTGGCGCCGAATCCTGCGCGATCGGACCGCAGTTCAGGCCGCTTTCTCCAGGAACAAGCGTGATGATCGGCGTACTGCCGCCAAACATTCCTGCCTGCACAATACCCAAAGTATCACTCACATATTGCGCGCCCTGCACATTCTGCACGATCTGGCGCGGCGGCGCTTCAGCGAGAATGCCTGGAATTAAAGCATTCACCGTTCTCTTCAAACATTGCCCCTTGCCGTCCGTATTCACGTGCGCCCGCACTTTGATCTCATCGTCGATGACAAATAAATTTGGTGTATCGCAGGGCATCCACGTCTCTGTTTTCTTGTTCCAACAAGAGACGTAGGGGTCTTCTAAAAACGCGCCGCCATAGCCGAAGAGGGAGTACAATTCCGGACACTGGTAGCGTCCTGTCGTCAACTCGACATTACACGCCAACGCACTTGGCGGCGAAACGTCGCTCAGCGGATAATAAAAGACCGCTTTATTGCCTTGCAAAAATTCGCTTTCGACGCATTTATCATAATTATCTTTCTCGCTTGGATCCAAAAATAATTCCACGACGACGTGATCATAACGATACGGCGCGGTAATGTGCTGCGGCGATTCCAAAGGAATGGAAAACATCTGCGCCGGCGGCAGATTAAACCAGGTTCCCAGCTGCTGTTCTTTCTGCGCTTCAAATGCGGCTCCCGTTCCCGGAACATTCAGACAATCACAGCCTTTCCCACCGCAGGACTCATCGACATTAGGATTACCCCGATCGCCCGGACCGATGCATTTTAATTTTACCGTCGCCGTTTTGACTTTGCATCCGGGAAAGATTGCTCCGCCAATATTATAGTTGAAGATGGCCATTTGTTTTGTCGGGTCATAGCTGCTTAATTCACGGCTGGCCGGCGCGATGACCGGAAAGGTTTTCGTCGGAAAAGCATACGCCGCATCAAGCAAAAAATCTTCGCTGAACAGCGGGAAGTCATAGCCAAAAGCTGCCAGGCAGATCGATTGAGCAAAGCCTTGCGTTCCGCCTTTAAAGTATTGATTGAGCGCGGCGTTGCCGTATTCATTGCGCGCATCTTCAAACGAGGAGTCGATCGCTTGCGTCATCGCCCCAAATCCACCAGAGATGATCGTTCCTGCGTCAGCAATCGGACCATCCTTGCCGACGGAATCGAATCCCAGCGGCATACAGCTGTTGCTGCTCGCCAGGAAAGCAATCCCTTGATACAACAAGCCGCAGACTTGCTGGGTAAACAGCGTTTTGCACATCCCCGCATCGTGCAAACCAGTATATTTCGCTTCGATCAAACAAGCCTGCACGCCCGCCAGCATGCTTTGCAGTAACTTCAGATTTTTTAAGATCCCTGAAAGACAGACTGTCTGAAACGTGCCGATGATCTGAGTATTCGGATTGATCTTCGGCTCTTTCTCTTCTGCGCGCGCATAATCCAACAGATAATTTGCGCCAAACGCGCCAGAAAAATCACGTCCGCCAGAATAGCGTTCCGACGGGTAGAATGTTCCCTGCGCGCCGCCCGTTTCCTGATAAGTCCGATCCTGCTGGTACGACCATGATTCCACGATGCTTGTCTCTTTGTTCTTTTCCAAAGCGACGCGCATACCACCTCCATCAGCAATTTTCTTCGGTGTCGTATCCGGCATGCACACGCATTGCTGCAGCTGCGGATTGCCAGCAACATCACGCAGGATATTTTTCACCGTATCTTCTTTGATGAAACAATCTTTAGTGTAGCCGGCAGCATAACGGCCTTGAAGCAGAGGCTTTCCCTCTTTCACATCATAAAACAGCCCCCCTTTCTGATCGTAACAGCCATTTGCATTGCCGAGCTCGTTGTCTGCCCGATAGCCCGGCTTCTGCGGTTGGTTGCAGGTGGCCGTGCAGGTCTGGTCTTTCGCGACGAAAAATGTCTGCGCGCCCTGCGGTTTGTATACTTTCAGCCGCGGTCCGTAGGTGATCAATGCCGAAGAGGCAACTGTATAAGTATTGCCGATGTGCGTCAGATAATAGAATCCGTTGGACTGATCAACTTGTTCTTTTTCATCAGCCGGCGGCGTTTGCACGTACAAGTCAGAATCTTTTGTCCGCCAGCAGAGACTAAGCGTATCCTGATCAATCCCCGTGTTGAGCAGGATCTTGTTCTTGGAGATGAATTCTTTGCAGTTTTCGATTGGCTCCAGAGGCACCCCGCTTCCCGTCACGGCGCATTGCTGCTGTTCCGCTACACGCAGGGCAATTTCACTTTGCTTCTTGTCCTCCGTCCAGCGCGCCGGCACGGCGCGGCAAAACGCACGATCCCAACTCCACTTATAGGCTTGATCCATGATCGCTTCAAATTTCCAGGCGCTTGCCGTCGAAGGACAGCGCTTGTCTAAAGAAACCGCATTCCAAGCGTCGCTTCCCGACCCGCCCTCCAGAGCCGTCAACAATGGTTTTGGGCCATTCTTGACGCCTGCTTCTTTCCAGTTGGTTAACGTGTCTTCAAGATAATACTGGTTGGGATCGACACAGCCCGCCTCTTTCTTGTTTAAGATAGTAAAGTAATTTTCTAATGTCGACGAAAAAATTCTCACCCATCTGGCCACTGTCCGCAACAGGAACGCGGCCATGCCCGTAATTCCCGTGATTAAGTATGCTTTCTCAATGTACGGCGTAACAACATTGATCTGGGTAATTGTCCAATTCAACGCTTCAACGCCTTCGTCGGCAAGAAAATCAGGAATCATGTCTTTGCTGTCCAGCGGAATGTCCACAAAATAACTTAAGTCCGTACAGCTGTTCTGAATTTTTTGATTTCCATACAGTGCATTTCCTGCCGCGTCACGGCTTTCTACTTCCTGATAACTGATTTGGATCTTTAAGGGGAAAACAACCTGCCGATTCTTGAATTCGTTCCAGAAACTCTCTTTGGCATCGCTCAGTTCTTCTCCCGCATGCAGCGTCCAGCTGGCATAGACTGCTGACTGATCGGCATTTGGCAGCTGACGCGTCGGCCGGCTCGGCAGCAGGCTGCAGCCAAGGCTGAATTTCTCATCTTTCGCCATCCCCGTCGTACAGGCCTCTTCGATCTGGACATTAGTCACGCGCACGCCTTGCTCGATCATTTTTCCGTCAGACGTCCGGACGGGCACACCTAAGCCGTTGTAATTCAGCTTGAAAACTGCCTGCACATCCTGTCTTCCTTGATCGACGAGTTGGGGAACAAGACGCAGCGGCGCCTGAAATTCGGGAACAGAACCGATCGCAAAGTCAAGATTTCCGGAGAAACAGCTTTGGATCAAGACCTGCTGCTGCCAGGAAACACTTCTCCCGGCTTTATCCTCGGCGATGAGATAGACATAATACGTCTGTTGCTGCACGCTTTCACCAAGCGGATAAATCTTGATCTTCACCAAGTCGGAAGGGATTTGCTTCGGCACGACTTTTTCTAGTGAGATATCAGCGATGGAAGAGGTGAACGAAATATCATCGAAGCGAAATTCTCCCTTCTCATCAGCAGTCACGGTCTGACGCGGCCGGTCAAATGGCGGCGTGTATTCGTTCAGCTGTGGTTTGTAAACATAGAGATAGACTTTAGCCCCGGGACTGGTCGTCCCGCTGATCGGCGAAGACGCACGTCCCTCATAAAATTCCTTTCCGCGTTCGATCTCTGCTTTGATCTGCGGCGGCTTGGCGCTGGCTTCGACGGTAATCTCTTCTTCGGTCACCCAGCCGGCATCATCCGTTAATTTCAGCAAAATCTTATTTTGCCCTTCCTGCAGCGGCACGGAGGCATCGATCTTTGTTCCATCCCCTTTGGAAACGGATTTGTTATTGACAAAAATTTCATATTTTACCGCTTCGGAGACGGTCAGCACTAATTTGTAAGAATTTTCCGTGACAAAAGCCGGGATGCCTTTCACGTCTACCGTCGGTTTTTTCGCGTCGGCAAAGACACTTCCGGAAGCCGCCGCTTTGTTGCCGGCGGCATCAACGGCTTCCAACAGGACGGTGTTCTGAACATTTTCCGTCAGAAGCACGTCTGTAAAAGTGAACACACTTTTCTTCGCATCATCGACGCTGGGCTCTGCCGTCGCCGTTCCACTCTTTTTGCCGTTGATGGTCAGCGTCACCTGCGCGCCGATTTCCGCCTCTCCGGAAAATGTCCAGCGCGCCCCGGCGACCTTTGCGGGGAATTCAACTTTTAATTCCGGCACGGTCGTATCCGGCGCCGGCGTTTCAAATGAATATAATGTTCCGGCGTTGTCAGCAACAACCCCCTGGCTTTCTACGGAATAGAGATATTTTGTTTCTGCAATCAGGCCGCTGATCTGCAGGGAGTGGCTCGTCGTCGCTTTAGCATCACCGACCATCTTCAATGAAGCCGGATTAGTGCCATAATGGACAAAAGAGTCTGCCGGCTGGTCAGTCGTCCAGCTGATCGTCGCTCCCGTTGAGGTCACAGGCTGCGCCGCAACACCGGAAATTTCCAAGGCGGCAGCCACTGGAAGAAGAACGAAGAGCATGATTACACATAGTGCCTGGACACGCAGACGGTTCAGTTTCTGTTTTCTGTTTGCGGGAAACATCTCAGATCTCTTTCCGGGAATTTTTCAGTTGATATTTCATTTAATCTTTTTAATGGGCGTTTTCAGTTGATCTTTTTTTATCGGAATAATTATTGCCATGAATAATCATTTACCGGAATTATTATTTGCCTGAATGATCTTATTTTTTCACACCATCTTTTCCTTATCTATTGTTCCTCATTTACTTTTCGCTCAGCTCGGGCAGGGGCAGCGCCGCGCTTCTTTCAGCCAATTCAGCGTACAACGCAAAGATGTCGGCATCAGATGTGCTTTGCTGTCCGACAACATGAAACGTCAGACGCTGGGCATGTTCTAATTCCTGCCAGGAAGCAGTCCAGTTGGCTTTGTAGCCGGCGCTGAACCGTTCGCCGTTCAAGACGGCAATATCAACATTATACGTGAAATCGGCTTTGGCCAGCAGTTTCAGTGGCTGGTTTCTCAAAACATCTTCAGAAAGATCGGAAGAAAGAACGACCGTGCTTTCCACCAAAGGCAGGTTTGTCCGCACGTCTTTTTGGACAGAACTGAGCTTGATAATCGTCGTCTCGTCTTTTGCCAGCGGGGTGCCCGCGCTAAACTGAGCATCACCGCTGAGATAATGTTTCACCAGCGAAATATTCGTCGCCGGAAAAGCAAGAGTAGGGATCAGCCGGAGATCAGCGCGCGCGCCGGGCTTGGCGACCAGATTTGACCAGCCATCTGCATAATTTTCTTTCTGGGCGCGGATGACTGCGTTGGCGCAATAGGGAACGGTAAATTGATACGCGGCGACATCGCCCATCCCAGCATAATCGTATTCAGTCTGGCCGAGCGAGCATTGATAGTGGAGACAATTATAAGTGATATCCACGCCCGCCAACGGCTCGCTGAACGAAACATCTTCTCCATTATCAACTGCCTCGCTGGTTGTAATCAGCAGCGGCACATTCCGCGCAGCGCAAAACTGCTGGTCAGAATATGTTTCAGTGACAAAAGACGGCGGCACTGCGGGAATGCTCTCTTCCCGATTGGGGATGTTCCGCTGCAGATGCACGGTCAAAGCAGTCTTAAAAGTGTAGCCCGTCGTCGCGTCGCGCAGCGTAACCAAAACTGGATAACTTACATCGTAGGTGAATTTCCAGCTGTGGGCGCAGAACGCAGCAATAAGTGGATTTGATCCGGTGGCCAGCGGGGCGCTCTTCAATGTACTTCCGCTCCGCGGCCGGACATCAAAAGTGAAGGGATAACTATTATCATAATGAAAATCGATAACCACATTCTTGGGAGCAAAATCGTCGCCCAGATCCCAGATATAATGATTCTGATAGTAAGGTAGTTCGTCGGGAAATTCGATGATCTCTGTTCCTTTCACTTTCAACTGCCCGATATTCACCCGCAAAAGATCTTGGACGGTCTGTTTTACTTTTTCCACGTTCCAATGTTTTGGGGAGCAGGATAATTCAAAGCCGACGACGGGCACGTCGGGATGTTCCAACGCGATCAAGTCTTGGGTGATGTCTTCCAATTTAAGCTCGCGCAGTTCGACATCGACAACCTGCACGGCGGCATCATACAGGCGCTTGAACTTCACCGGCGATTCGGCGGCGTGATCCAAGAGATCGATAATTTTCTCACCCGCTTTATTCTGCACTTCCAGATCCCAGCGTACACTAAAGATAACTTTATTTTCAGCAAGGTTTGTGTCCACCGTGATCTCGCTCTTTTCGATGATGTTGTTCGCCGCAGAAAATGCCCCCCGATCAAAAAGACAGGAGCGAAGATGCTGCCGAATGTGGGCATCAATCTGAGATTTGATTGTCGGAAGCGATGGTACTGCCCGCGTTGTGCCATAAGCCCAATAGGGAACAGCGGTAAACGGCGACGTTTTCAGATGAACATAGCCATTCTGAGCAATTTCCGCCGGCAGTGCAACATACCCACCCTGTTCTCCGGCTTTAAGCAGCGCCTCCTCTCCTAACTGCTTGATGCACATGGCGATAAAATCAGCTACCGGCCCTTTGCCGGTGGTAATCAATTCTTCCGGCGCGGTGGTCAGCACTTCTTTGCGCACAAACACAACGACGATCAGCGCGAGGACGAGGAGGATGCCAATGATAATGAAGATCGTCACCTGCCCGCGTTTTTGCGAAGAAAGCTGAGGGATAGAACGACAAATAGCACACCTCTTCCTCTTTTGTTCCATTGTCTTTTGCAATGGTCAGAGAGTATATAAAGATTATGCTGAAATGAAGAGGAAGAAAGAGCGGGAAAAAACAGGTGGAACGGATGATTTTAACGGAGTAGGGGAATGCTGAATGATTGCATTTAACGGAGATAGTAATAGTGGTAGTTGATAGTTAATCCGCCACTCGATCACATCCCGCCAACGGCCACAACTTCACTTGCTGGCAAGATACCGGTTAATCGATCAAGAGAAATATTTTTGCGACCATCGGCAAAAGCAGAAGGGTTGAACAGCACTTCCCGAAAGAGCTGGCTGCAGGCGGAGGCCAGGCCTCTTGCTCCCGTCTCTGCCGGACAGCGGCTGACAATCAGCTGCGCCAAAGAGACATCGTCTTTGAGAGTATAACCCTGTGCGGCCAAAAGACGGATGTGGCCAGCCAGCGTAGAATCTTTTGCTTCCGTCAAGATACGAACACGCTGTTCTTCCGAGAGTTGATGAAAAGTGGAGACGACGGGAAACCGGCCGACCAATTCCGGTAAAAATCCCCAGGAAATCAGATCCTCCGGCCGTACTTGATGCAATAACGAATCTCTCTCTACTGGTTGCGGATGCGCCGCTCCAAAACCGATCTGTCGGCCTCCGGCAAGACGACGGGCGATGATCTCAGCGAGACCATCGTGCTGTCCTCCCTGTCCCTGAAAAGCGCCGGCAACGACAAATAACAGATTTTTGGTGTTTAATTGATATGCAACTCGGGAATTCCCTTCACCCAGTGCTCTGGAAAGATGATCTTCTTCAACCCAGCCGATCAGTTCGTTTTGCATCTGATCGCCAAAACTAAATTTGCCGCCAACACCACTACCGTAGACTATTTTATCAATTTCATCGAGAAAGACGATGCCGTACGGTGCTTCCCCACCCTCTTCCTTATCCTGCACTTGCAGATGGATCTGGTCAAAGACTTTGGAGACATTTTGCCCGTAATAACCCTCAGTACTTCTGCCGACGAGCTTGGTGAAAGCAAAAGGAATTTTCGCTTTCCCTGCCAATTTTTGCATCATATATGTTTTTCCTGTTCCCGTCGAGCCGATCAGCATAACATTCATCTTCGGAAGCGTTTCATCGCCAGCTGCTCTTCGGATCATTAAACTGGAGACAGCAACGGCAACATCCTTCTTAGCTTCCTCCTGGCCGATGACATAATCGTCGAGATAGCGGACGATGGATTGGGGATCGGTGAAATCTACGGGCCCATTGCCGGTCTTTGAAGTCGTCTTTATAACCGGTGGCGAGTACGACTTCCTGTCCGCCAAGAGATTGCTTACAAAAATGAAAAGAGCTTCTTGATGTACTCTCTCCAAGTATGAACCTAGGTTCTTATTCCTCTCATAAATTCCCGAGAACCGATACCTATCCCTTTCAGGAGTAGCAAAAATGATCGGCAGAGTTCCTTGATCGGAAGGGAAACCGTATACTGAAAAAGGTGAATCGAAATAGGAAGAACATTCCCCCGAAGCATCGATTTTTCCAATATCTGATTTAAATTCAGTACGTTCAAGAGGAAGAGAATGACTTTTTATTTCTCTCTCAACGATTTGTACAAGACTACTAGTCTCTCTGTCAATTAGTTTGAACCATTTTTTTCCTAAATCATCACACGCTTCCAAAGAAAACTGAGAAACACCGAAATTGCCATGAATCGGAAAGAGGCCGCGCACAACACCTTCAGAAGAAACATCAGTCAGCAACACATACACCGGCGTAGCCTTGCCGTCAGCATACGCAACAGAAAACGGTGTAACCGGAAGATGCCGGACTAATTCCTCTGCCAGGGAATGATAAGTCATAATCAATAAAAAAACACATTCAGTTTATAAAAGTTACTGCCTGGAAGTAACACTACCCGATATAATTCGCTTCCTGATCGACTTTCTTCGCCCCAGCTTTGGTATGGATCATCTCTGCTGCCCATTCCTGAGAACGCTTCATCAATTCCTGTTCCATCTGCACGATTTCTTTGGACATCTTTTTCATGTCCAGGCCAAAATGAAAATGTGTTTCCAGGACACGCAGGATTTCCTTTGCTCCTTTCACCCCCAAATAAAGGGGATGGCCAAATGTTTCCGCCAATAACGCCGCGCCTTTCACGCCGCGCCGCTTGCCTAAGCCCAAGAGGATGCCCGTCACCCCAATAATCGGCCCGACGACGCCGAAGATCTCTTTTTCCACGCCGAGATGCTTCGAGGAATATTCTTTGAGCAGCCTCTGATCATTTGCCGTGCAATAGACCAACGGCTTTTCCGGGATATTCTGCAGACCAATACCCCCAGTAGTGACCATCTCTGAACAGCCGTATTGCTGTAAGATTTGCAGGATCTCCTCACAGAATTGGTAGCAGCTCTCTTCATCGATCGGCTGGATATCACCGGTGAGCAAGAGCAGGTCACGTTTTTTTCTTTTCCCGAACTTCTTGTAATACAATTCCAGCTTGGGCATTTCCACCATGTTTTTTTCGTTGATAAACACCGAATGAGGAAATTTGTGAGAAAAGAACGAATACAACTTTTCCGCTTTCAGCTCATCGATCAAGACATCAACGGCGATCTTGCCGACATTGCCGATGCCCGGCAGGCCTTCGATGAAGAGCGGGTTTTGTAATTTGGGTGTCGTTTTTGCTTCTTTCGTGATAATCCAGGCCATACGTCTACAGGAAAGTCTGAAAGTTTATAATCATTTTGTTTGGTTTAATAGTCACTTCTTAGTTAAAAACAGGGGAAGGTTTGAAAATAGTTAATCTTTTATACCTCCAGGATACTTCTTACATCAGGAGGTTTAGATCGATGAATAAAAAAGCAATTCTGCACCATCCCGCAACGTGGATTGTCATCGCGTTCATTCTGGGCCTGGTAGTTATGTACTATGCTGCGCAGGGAACGATTCCATTGGGAATTGATGTGTGTTCGGTTAAACCGTAAGAAGAGGAAATAGGATTTAACGAGAGACATTTTTATTTTTACTATTATTTGCCTTCCAACGCCGCAAGTACTTGATCAACGAAATTACGAGTGTTCTCTAGTGCTTGCTTTTTGCCGGAGTAATTAGTTGGTCTTAAGAGAAATCCAACAGGGCCAATACTACCACCGGCTTGTTCTTGCGCTAGCTCGCGTAAACCGATCATGACATCAACAAATTTTTCACGTGGGACTTTCCGTGCTTGCGCTTCCAAATGAAAAACATCACAGACGGCATATTGAGGAAGCATACTGGCAGCAGTAGAATTATCTCTGGGTTTATAGATACCTAATTCTTCTCCGTCATACGGTACTTGTTTTCCATAAAATTGCAACATCGCCATTTTATTTTCTCCGATATCTATCTCCTAAAAGAGTGCGAGGGACGTGACTTTCAAGCAGCTCCTAGTTTTCGGGTGGTGGGCTTCAGCCCGCCTATTTCGCCTAGGATACTGGCGTTTGAACACGCGTACCCACTAAGGGACTAGCCCCTCAAGCTAGCGGATTTGACCACTCTCCCACCCTCGCACAAATGGGCAAAACACAATCTTCTTTAAAAGATTAACGCTTTCTGGTATGTATTAAGTTAAGTCTGTGCGGGCTTGGTCAAGATGGCCTGCCGAGCGCTGCGATTGAACAGAAAATTAATGGTCTCGCTTATCTTTGGGAATAATTCTTCAGAGAAGTTTGCAAAATTATTAGTTCCATAAAACCTTTAAACGGATTCTCTTTTCTTTTTCTTTGAGGTGATAATAATGCATACATTAACTGATTTTGCACTAAAAGAAAAATAT
>Ga0209542_10002056_pt1 | contig 46079 bp, 43 predicted proteins | sample RifCSPhighO2_01_FD_184028 | JGI IMG/M metagenome (GOLD analysis project Ga0209542, IMG submission 184028) | Soil microbial communities from Rifle, Colorado - Rifle CSP2_plank highO2_0.1 (SPAdes) (version 2) | ecosystem: Environmental > Terrestrial > Deep subsurface > Rock core/Sediment ...
CAAAAATAGTTTTGCTTTGCCTCGTCCGCATTTCGCCCCGCCACACTGCGCGAATACTTGGAGGGTGTGCGGCGACGGTTCAGCGCGAACGGAGCGTACGATTCAGTCCAGAGCCACCATGCGCTCCGCGCGTGAGTCAGGCGTTCCCTTCAAAATATGTTCGAGAAAGTCGTATAATTCAACCAGTGTGTTCAACCCCGACGCTTCGGTCGGGGCTCCGACTGTAACGTCGGGGATGAATACGAATGAGACAGGAAAGCAAAGACACCCCATCCCTCGTACGTCTACGCTCGAAGCGATCTACGGCGGAGCAAGGGAGGGGCAGAAGGGGGACGCCCTGCGATGCCGATCTTAAAATTTACTTTATACCCCTTATTTTCAATGTCAAATTTATCCACAACCGATTTGTCTATTATCTTGACATATTCCCCGATCTGGCTATACTGTAGGTATGATTAAACATACATTTTTAAAAAACTCTCGAAAAAATCAAGGTATTTCTCAGGCTTTTATCGCCGAAAAAATAGGTGTTTCAAGAGCAAGCTATATAGAAATTGAAAAAGGAGCAAAAGAGCTTACTATTTCGCAAGCAAATAAAATTGCCGAGATTTTTAATGTTTCTCTAGATGAGCTTATCTCCGGTAAAATAATGTTGGATATTAAAGTATCACTACAAGATAAATCAGAGAAAGTGAAAAAAGAAAAACAGGAAATTCGTATTGATGTGCCACAAAAAAATCTCAAAAAGTTTAAAGAGGTGTTGCTTTATATATTGGGGAAGGTCGGCAGTAAACCTAATGTGGGAATGACTGTCCTTTATAAACTTCTCTATTTTATTGATTTTGACTATTACGAAAAATTTGAGGACCAGCTTGTCGGAGCAACTTATATAAAAAATCATTTCGGACCAACTCCGGTAGAGTTTAAAAAAATTGTTGAATCAATGGAGTCAAAAGGTGAACTTGAAACTGTTAAAAGCAAGTATTTCCTGCATGAGCAGACAAAGTATTTACCGCGCCGAGAATCGGATATTTCGGTACTTAACGCAAAGGAAATAAAGCATATTGACGAGGTTCTTTCCCGTCTTTCTGACAAATCAGCGACTGAATTAAGTGATTATTCCCACAGAGATATTCCTTGGCTAGGCACAGAAAATGGCAAGACAATACCGTATGAGGCTGTATTTTACAGGACACAGGAAACATCTGTCAGAGTCTATGACGAAGATTAACTACAAAAGTACGGAAGCATTTAAGCGCGATCTAAAACGACTTCTGAAAAGGTTTTCTTCTCTTGATACGGATATTGAAGTGGCAAAGACTTTTACTATAGAACTTTTCCATTTGCAAAAAATAAATAAGCAAGCTATTTTTTTGATCCCAAACTTTTGCACGGATGAATTAAAAATTTGCAAATTGAAAAAGTTTGCATGTAAAGCGCTAAAAGGTCGTGGAGTAAAAAGCGGAATACGCATAATTTATGCGTATTTTGTTTTAACAAACACTGTTGATTTTATTGAGATGTATTTCAAAGGTGAATCAGAGAACGAAGATAAAGAACGAATCAAGGAGTATTTATCTAGCATCCAGGGAGTCCCGCTCGCAAGGACGAAAGGGATGATGCAAAAATAGTAGAATGGTAGAGGCACAATATCGCAATAATGATAAATTTGAAAAACGGCTCGCGCGTACGTGTGAGCCGTTTTTCATGGCTTAATCTAACGATGAAATATTACCTGTTTGGACAGATTTATTTTGTTGTGGGCTGGAGATATTTTTTGTTGTTTTCCACATGTTTTTTCTTGCATGGTGAACGATTGTTTACTACAATATCACTATACCAATAGATGCGATGCCAATATGCAAATGCATACTAATTATACAAATAAGCTCCGCTCAAAACGTCGAGGGATGATACGAATGGAGTGTTTTTAACTAACAACTATTGACCATTAACTATCAACTAATTCATGTCTTACGAAAATTATAAAAATAAAATAGCTAATTTCTACAGAAATTCCAAAAGGATGCCGTCTTACAGTGAAATCATGAAGCTTATCGGCTTCAGGTCTAAAAATTCCGTCTACAAGCTGGTAAATCGCATGACGAGAGACGGTTCTGTTTCCAAGGACAGTTCGGGTAGATTGATCCCTCTCAATATATACGGCGAGATCAAAATGCTTGGCATGGTGGAGGCGGGGTTTCCGTCCGCCGCGGAGGAGGAGCTTCAAGACACCATGAGTATGGACGAGTATCTTATAGAGAACAAAGAAGCCACATACATGCTGAAGGTTAAGGGAGACTCAATGATTGACGCCGGAATACAGGAAGGAGATATGGTCATAGTGGAAAAGGCGCGGCCGCCCAGAGAGGGCGATATCGTCATAGCGGAAGTGGATGGGGGATGGACTATGAAATATTTCAGAAAGAAAGGAGGGCTGGTGTGGCTGGAGCCGGCAAACAAAAAATATAAGCCGATTTTTCCCGGAGAAGAGATGAGAGTGGCGGCTGTGGTAAGGGCGGTGGTTAGAAAATACTAGCATCATACCAATATACAAATTTATACGAATATACGACTCCGACGCTTCGGTCGGAGCCACGACCGAAGCGTCGGGGATGGATATACGAATAAAATTTAAGAACGAAATTCAAAAAAAAATGAAAAATATAAAAATAAAATACGAAATATACAAAGAGCTGAAACGGCTTAATGGAGAAATTGACCGGAAAATTATTAAAGGCATTTCATACGTTTCTGAGGCTAAAAGGCATAAGTTTCTACTTTCCATGCTAAAGCGGATGTCGGGTAAAAAAACTTTGTCCTCCATAATGAGTATTTTGCTGTAATCCCATAAACCAATGGAATCTCCTGAAAAAAAAATAATTTTGCATGTGGACGGGGATGCCTTTTTTGCTTCTTGCGAAGTCGCTCTTAACCCGAAGCTCAAGGGAAAACCGGTAGTAACCGGGCTTGAACGAGGCATAGCGTCGGCTCTTACTTATGAGGCCAAGGCCTTGGGCATAAAAAGGGGAATGCCTCTTTGGCAAATTCGCAAAATTTGTCCGGGTGTTATAGTCTTGCCGTCAAATTATGAAATGTACAGCATGTTTTCCGAGAGAATGTCCACAATTTTGAAACGGTATGCTCCGGTTGTGGAGGATTACAGCATTGACGAATGCTTCGCGGATTTATCAGAATCCGTAGGAGTCAAACTCCCACGGCCGACGTGGGAGTTTGACTCCTACGTACACGATTTGGCTGTAAAAATAAAGAAGGATTTGCAGAACAATTTGGGTATGACTTTTTCATTAGGAATATCTTGTTCCAAAGTTTTAGCCAAGGTTGCTTCAAAATGGAATAAACCTGACGGGCTTACTGTTATAGGTTTTGCAGAGAAAGAAAAATATTTAAGCAAGCTTCCTGTCAATCAAATATGGGGCATAGGCGGAGCTACATCATTGTTTCTTGCGAAAAAAGGAATCAAAACAGCTCTTGATTTCACGTCCAAAGACGACAGTTGGGCTGAAGACAATCTAAACAAACCATATCAAGAGATCCGGTTGGAGCTTAAGGGTTTTTCTGTTTATCCCGTTAGGGAAGGGCTTAAAGACGATTATAAATCCATTTCTAAAACCAGGACCTTTACTCCTCCATCATCCTCAAGGATTGTCATCCTCTCAGAGCTTTCCAAGAACGCCGAAAACGCTTGTATCAAGATGAGAAGGCACGGCCTTTCATCCGATAGGGTAATTTTTTTCATCAAAACCCAGAATTTTCAATATTTTGAGTCGGAAGTCCGCTTGGACAGATTTATTCAGCATCCTAACGCCATAATGAAAGCCGTAGAGAACAATTTCAATCTCGTTTACGATCCTCGTTTGCAATACAGGGCTACAGGTGTAACTTTGGCCAATCTCGCCCCAACATCGGTGTCGCAAAGGGATTTTTTCGGCCAGTGCGATAATGATTCCGGGCTGGCGCGTCTATATGGAACTGTTGATCAAATAGCAAAAAAATACGGCAAGCATTCCGTATTTTTATGCTCAAGTTTCCATGCTCTGAAGAAGGGTGCTCACTCCGGTCCTCGCGGTTCCAAACCATCTAGAAACCTGAATCTATTTATGGGAGAGACATCTCGCAAGCGCCTGCGCGTGCCGTTTATGGGTGAGACAACTTAGAGCCCATCCACCATCTAACCGCCAGATATGAAGCAAGACATGGCTTGCCTGCCGAAATGTCCAAAATTCTGCTGCAAATTGCGTATTTCTCGTCAGCGTACCTCGGTATGCTTCCTCAAAATCCGCAATTTTCGCAAAGAATTTTGAACATTTCAGCCAGTCATTAGATCGTGGATGGGCTCTTAGAGCCAGCACGCATGACTTTAGTGGACATTCCTGTGGCAGGTTTTAGAAAATGTACTAAATATTTTGCGGAATGTCACCGGCTCGAAGCGCGTCATATCTCATAGTTTCTCCCTCGTACGTTCCGTATAGCAAACCTCGTTCTTCTATTGCTCTTACGTTACCCGCTTTGTTGTTCGCGGCTTTATTCATAATGCCGACCATAAGTATCCCCGCGGTTATAAGAGAAATGCACACTATCGCCAATTTTTTTATCGCGATATTATGCTCGACTCTTTCAAAATTGCCGCGCTCAATTATGCTTTCAAAATTTTGCATATATTTATTATGTTAGCTTCATTGGCGGTAGTGTCGCTGTTGTTATTAATGACCATAGTGTAAGCCAGTGAGATTAAACAAAAATGAAATTCGTGGATACCACATGACGAAAAGCGCACACGAATGGGGAAGGGGAGTGGATACCTCATAACGACTCCGACGCTTTGGTCGGGGCTCCGACCGAAGCGTCGGGGATAGATACGAATAACGCACAGCGATGCTGATCTTAAAATTCGCGACACAAATACAGGATGAGGTTGACCCACAAATATAAAGGAATATATTTATATAGGATTTACACAATCGGCGCATTTCTTCTCCGCAAGCTCCGTTTGCACCCGCAATGTATAAATCCATACATTTTGGTCGCAATCCTCGCTTGCACCTCGAACTGCATCCGACTGCGAAAGTCCTATATATATGAATGACAGATAGAATGTGATTTGAATCTCGTTATCCACGACCATAACATAATTTCAGCTTCATGAAATCTTAATGATGAAGATGTAGAGTATTAAACACAAGGCATAATTGCATTATTTACAAATTTAACTCGTTTAGGACTTACGCGCTCGGTGTCATTCCCGCGAAGGCGGGAATCCAGAATTTGCGGATAAGACTCTTGATTCCAGCCTTCCCCCCTTCGCTCTAAGAAGAGCTACGAGAGGGCGCAGCGCGGGAATGACAAATAGAGAATGGTTGGAAAAAGCTAAAATGCGTAAATCCTATCGTTATCAAAATTTTATGAAAATATTACTAATAGAAGACGACGAGTTGCTTGCTAAAGCTCTCAAAAACGGATTAGAGGAAAAAGGATATGCCGTTGATGCTATTAATGACGGCGCCAAAGGACAGAGAAGGTTCGAGATACATCATGATTCCTACGATTTGGCTATACTGGATTTAATGTTACCGAACGTTCCCGGCTTTGAAATATGTAAAAACATCAGAGATAGAAAAATTTCCACTCCGATTTTAATACTTACGGGTAAGGACGATGTCAAAGATAAAGTGCACGCTCTTAATTACGGAGCCGACGATTATCTGACGAAACCTTTTTCCACCGAGGAGCTTCTTGCGCGTATAGGGGCGATTATGCGGAGACCTGTACAGGTTATAGCGGGTGAGCTTGCTGTTGGAGAGGTTGTATTGAATCCTGTGACGCGTAAAGTTTATAAAAACGGGAAAGAAATCCCCTTGACTTTGAAAGAATTCGGTGTGCTGGAATACATGATGCGCCATCCGAATCAGGTGGTGTTGAGAGATCAAATTCTTGATCACGTTTGGGATTTTGAATTTTCCTCGTTCAGCAATATTATAGATGTGCATGTCAATCGGCTTAGAAAAAAGATGAGTATCGGCAAGAAGGGAAACATTTTGGAAACGGTAAGAGGGGTAGGGTATCGATTAAGGACGTGACTTAATTAATAGTGGATACCACATGACGAAAAGTGCACACATTAGATAAGCACCAAACACTAAATGACAAATTCCAAAAAAATAATACTAATTATACGACTCCGACGCTTCGGTCGGGGCTCCGACCGAGGCGTCGGAGATGAAGAATACCCTGCGGTGCCATTCTTAAAATCAAGTTAATCGGTCGTGTAGACAACAATATGTAATGTATAGCATCAAACGTTCAAAAAAAACAGAAAGTGAAGCAAGGGCGGAGACCGACCGCTTGATTGATTTGGTGAAGCTAAGCATTAAAGATATTTGTTTTTTTGTAATTGACAGGAAGGGCTACATAACTAACTGGGACGATTCAGCTGCCAAGATTATCGGTTACGCGAGATCCGATATAATTGGAAAACATTTCAGTGTTTTATTCACCAGCGACGACTTGCGTAAAAAAGTTCCGGAAAAAGAAATAAAAGAAGCATTTGCGAATGTATTGTCCACGAGAGAAAGACAGTGCGTGCGTATGGACAGCAGTCATTTCATGGCGCTATGCATTACGCATGTTATTAAGGATGAAAATGGAAAAGTTACGGGTTTTATGAAGGTGGTGCGCGATATCAACGAACAGAAATTAACATTTGACGCTCTGCATAAAAGTGAAGAACAGTTTAGAATGCTCGTGGAGGATATTAGAGATTATGCCGTCATAATGCTTGATGTCAGGGGTTACATTACGACATGGAACAAAGGAGTGGAGTATATTTTCGGCTATAGCCAAGCAGACATTTTAGGGAAATCATTTAAAATGCTGCACCCCAAGGAGTATGTAGACAAAGGGGAATCAGATAGGGAACTTAAGGAAGCTCTGGTTAACAGCAGAGCGGAGAGAGAGGGGTGGAGACTGCGCGCTGACGGGTCGTTGTTTTGGGCCAATGAAATTGTGAATGCGGTAAGGAACAAACAGAAGCGGCTTATCGGTTTCGTTAAAATCATCAAGGATACCACGGAGGCTAAGAAAAGCAGGGAAATGCTCAAGAAATACACACGGGATTTGGAGCTGACTCAAAAAACTCTTGAAATGGAAAACGCGGAGGATGAAGCTCTGCTTGAAAGCATAGGAGAAGGTGTCGTAGCTACGAACGCAGATGCTATAGTGGTGCTTATCAATAAACAAGCGCAAATGATGCTCGGCGTTACGGAAGAGGAGGCGCTTGGCAAAACATGCACGGATATTTGGACTGTGTATGACAATAAAGGCGACAGGATACCGTCTCATTCCTGTCTTGTTCCGACCGTGCTAAGGTCTGGCAAGCGTCTTGTCAATTCCAATTATTATTTTGCCAGCGGTAGAAAATATTTTCCCGCTGCAGCCACCACTACGCCGATAATATTAGACGGAGCTACGATTGGGACGGTAACGGTGATCAGGGATGTTACGAAGGAAAAGGAGATAGAGCGGGCCAAGAGTGAATTTGTGTCGTTGGCTTCTCATCAGCTGCGCACCCCTTTGACAGCGATAAAACTATTCGTGGAAATGCTGATGTCGGGGAGTATGGGCAATCTTGGAGGCGAACAGATGGATGTTTTGAATAACATTGAGCAATCAAACGAAAAAATGATACAGCTTGTGGATAATCTTCTGAATGTGTCCAGAATTGAGACAGGAAAAATGAAAATTAAACTGTCAACCACGAACCTCCATGAATTTATAAAAAATTGCATCAAGGAGGCGATCCCGCTTGCTGCCGCCTCAAAGGGCAAGATATTGTTCAAATATAAAAAAAGCGATCACCTGACAATAGAGACTGATCCGAATCTCATGAGGCAGGTTATGAACAATCTGCTCATGAACGCGATACAGTATTCGCCAAAACATGCAAAAGTTTGGGTCACATTAGATACAAACAAAGACGGAGAAATTATAATAAATGTCACTGATAACGGCATAGGAATTCCCAGGGAGTCTAGGGAAAAGATATTTGAACGTTTCTATAGAGCGGACAACGCGCTGAAAACCAAAACTGATGGCACAGGGCTAGGTCTTTATATGTGCAAGTTATTTCTGGAAGCATTGGGGGGCAAGATATGGTGTGAGCCGAGAAAAGGAGGGCACGGCGCTTCTTTTTACGTAGCTCTTAACTCAAAAGGAAGGGAATCAAGAGATGATAATAAAACAACCGCCAAAAAGAATAACATAACTTCATTGCAAGCCAATAAATACAATTATGCCCCAAAAATATAAAATACTATTAGTTGAAGACGATGAGTTTGTATCCAAGGCATACCGCTATTTCTTGATGCAAGCAGGATACAAAGTTTTTATGGCCAGAAACGTGCGTGAGGCCAGAGAATTTATGCGGAAAGAATCACCGGATATCGTATTACTTGATCTTATTATGCCCGGATGCAATGGATTTGAATTTTTAGAGGAGCTTCACGACAATGGGATTACGGAAAAAATTCCAATCATGATTATTTCAAACCTTGGTCAGGAGGCAGACATTGCCGAGTGTACCCGTTTGGGAGCGGCTGACTATCTCGTGAAATCAAATTTCTTTATGAAGGAAATTATTGAAAAAGTCAGATTCCACCTTGAACGAAAGCAATCAACCGCTCCGGTACATTGAAAGGATTTTTTTCTAGCATTAAGCTGGAGTGTTGCGTTTGTACATTTTCGCCCTGATCTTTATCAGTTCAAAAAGCATGTTAATCATACCTTTGAGACTCATTTTACTGTCCGCGTCATTTGTCCATTCAATGCCAACTTCCTTTATTTTGTATTTATGTTTAACAGCCATCGCCAAAATTTCTATATCAAAAGCCCAGCCGTTTGTTGACTGTCTTGAGAAGAGCGAATCAGCGGCAGATTTTGTGAAAAGTTTAAAACCGTTCTGGGTATCCTTAATTCCGCGAAGCGGAATAATGATTGCCACAATCGTTCTGAAAACAGCTCCGAGAATTCTTCTGTTTAAGGGTTGCTTCAACACAAACGTGGAATCAGGCATTTGTCTTGAGCTTATTACAATATCATAGCCATTTTTGGCGTACTCCAGAAAACGCTTAATGTTGTCTATAGACGTGGAATTGTCCGCGTCCATGAACAATCTATATTGACCACGAGCCTCGAGCATTCCGGCTTTCACGGCACCTCCTTTGCCGATATTAGCGCCTAGGTCAATTAATTTGATTTGAGGTATTTGCGTTTTAAAAGAATCAATGATTTTAGCGGTGTTGTCGGTAGAGCCGTCATTAACGACAATAATCTCATACTCGCGTTTAAAAGTACTAAAATGTTCGGCAATGCGAGACAGTGTTATATTTATTCTGCTTTCTTCATTGAAGCACGGGATTATTATGGACAAAAACATATTATAAAACGAATTGATAGAGAGGACATTGAAACCGTTCTAGTGCCGTTACAAGTTAATATTTACTATGAGCATGTTGTGAATTTATGGCTTGCAGATTGATGAAAATCCATGGTGTATGCAGAGGAAATTAACTTGTAACGGTACTAGAGCTTCATATTTTTAAGAAAACTTGAAAAACCCTCGCTGATATCTTCATGCTTCAAACCGAATTCCACAACTGTTTTTAAATATTCCAACTTGTTGCCGCAGTCGTGATATTTGCCCCCTTTTATCTCTTTCGCGTAGCATTTTTTGCCTTGTTCTAGAAGAATATTAACCGCATCAACATAAATTACTTCTCTAGGCGTATTAGAGTTTTGTATGCGTTTTGTAGCTTCTTCAATGGCAGGAAATATTTCTGGGCCATATACCGTGCCAGACACGCACGCGTAGTTCGTCGCTACTCCATTCATACCGGGCTTCTCAATTATGCTTTCGATTTCTAGTATCCCACTTTGAATTTCTACACCAGTCGCGTATGCATATCTTTTATAATCCTCCGGTCGGCTTGTGCGGATGCTTCCCAGCATAGCTGCGCCGCCGTACGAATTGTAAGCTTCGATCAACTGAGACGCTCTAGATGGCGATGCGTCGATAAAATCATCACCCCACAAAACCAAAAAAGGTTCATCTCCAATAATTTCTCTGGCATTAAGTATAGGTGTCGCGTTGCCAACGGGTCCTTTCTGACGTACGTAAAAAAAGTTAGCCATGTTGGCTATACTTCGGATTTGTTCTATCTCCTCATGTTTCCCGGCTTCCTCAAGACGTTTTTCCAGTTCATAAGGATAGTCAAAATGATCTTCAATGCTTCTTTTCAGCCACCCCGTCACTATGACAATATCTTCTATACCGGCTGACACGGCGTCTTCCACCACGTACTGAATGATGGGCTTATCAACTATGGGAAGCATTTCCTTCGGCTGGGCTTTTGTAGCGGGTAAGAAACGCGTGCCGTATCCTGCGGCGGGAATGACTGCTTTTCGTATTTTTTTCATATATCTAATTATACAATAATCACACTATAAATTAAAGGACCAGCGCCTGTAACTGCTCACACCCGGATAGGTGTAAGTTGCTACTCGAATACGGGCAATTGCGGAAGCAGAAAAAAATCCGATAAGTATTTCTTTCTTAAAAAGCTGATAGCTATTAGCCAAAAGCTAACAGCTAGTACCGTTACAAGTTAATTTCCTCTGCATACACCATGGATTTTCATCAATTTGAAAGCCACAAATTCATAACATGCTCATAGTACATTTTAACTTGTAACGGCACTAGTCAAAACTGTTTATCAAATTTATTCAGATATGCTATACTTGCTCTAATGTTGACAGCAGATAAAAAGATCAGAGGTAAGAGCGAGGGTCAAGAGGAAGGAAATAGCGACGCATACAGCATAGATGGTCAAAAGCGCGGCACAATAGCGTTTTTTTGCGCTGAATACGGTATTGATGATCGTTTACCTATATATGCGGGAGGGCTTGGCATATTGGCCGGGGATTTTATTATTGAAGCGTCTAGAAATGGTACGCCTTTTGTGGCTCTCGGTTTGTTTTATAAACTAGGATTTTCCACCTATCCTAAACAGCCAAGCGATGATATTGAGAAAGATCCGACAACTGCCGGCTTCAATTTGCTCAGAAACGAAAAAGGTGAGAGGGTGGAAGTTTCTCTTAAAATAAAGGACCGAATCGTGTGTTTGAAAGTGTGGGAAAATAATTATGAAGGATCGCGAGTTTTTCTCTTGGACTCGGATGTTGAAACAAACAGCGTTGAAGATAGAAGAATAACGGAACATCTCTATCCGGAAAATTTTGATCAACGGATGGTTCAACAAATCGTGCTCGGCATAGGGGGGGTAAAATTGCTTGCAATCATCGGTATAAAACCCGGAGTCTATCATCTGAACGAGGGTCACACCAGCTTCGCGGCGCTGGGCCTAGCGCTGGACTACATGCGCTTACACAATGAAACAGTCTTGTTGAATGCAATAAAAAAAGTTTCTCCTTATGTCGTGGGAACGAAACATACCATATTGGCGGGGGCCGGTATTTTTTTTACGAAGGATCAATGCGAGAAATACCTTGCGGGCTTTCTTTCCCAATATGGCGTGGCATTTGAAGAATTTTTTAAACTCGGAGTAGAGGACATTGATCTTCAGATATTTTCAACGACTCGTTTTCTTATTAGAGTTTCTTCATTATCCAATGGGGTAAGTAAAATTCATTCCGTCTACGAAAAAGAAACTTATCCGGAAAATAAAAACATGATTGCCATTACGAACGGGGTGAGCCAATCCCGCTGGAGCGCGAAAGGATTAGACGGCGAGGTTGATTCCAAACTCCTGTGGGATATCCACAAGAGCTGTAAGAATGAGCTTATTGATTGGGTTGCGGAAGAGACAGGAAAGCGTTTAAATAAAGACGCTTTAACCATCGTGTGGGCTAGACGTATGGCCGTGTATAAACAGCCGCTGTCTCTTTTTGATGATACCGAACGGCTGGCTGCTATTTTGTCTGACGCCAAAAGGCCAATGCAAATAATAATTGCCGGAGAGGCATATACCGGTGATTCCGAGGGAGTTTCTGTTCTTGAGCAGATGTCGGTATTTATAAAGGAGAAGCGATTTAATAATATTGCGTATATTTCGGATTATAATATATCCGTGGCTAAACGGCTCGTAAGGGGTGCGGATGTATGGCTCAACACTCCCATTAAGGGAAAAGAGGCGTCGGGCACAAGCGGCATGAAGTCCGCCTTAAATGGAGTGATACAATGCTCGGTGGAGGACGGATGGATTGAGGAGGTAAGAGATAACGCGGCCATCTTTGTGTTGGATCAACACAAAACAAGCGCCGATTTTTATAATATTTTGGAAAACAAAATCAGCTCTGAATATTACGAGAGGGACGGAGATAATTTTCCCGTTTTATGGGCCGAGAGAATGAAGTCCACGCGGGATATCGTACTTAAATCATTTTTGGCGGAGCGCATGTTTGGGGAATACATGGACTTGATGTATTTTCCAACAACCGCTACGAAGATGAAATTATAATTTATCATATGAAAATATTTACAAAAAAAAGCAGACAAAAGATTCTCTTTGTGGCGACAGAAGCTAAGCCGTTCGCTAGAGCCGGCGGACTTGGATCAGTGATGTATTCCTTGCCGAGGGCAATGGCAAAACTTGGTTATGACGCGCGTGTCATGATGCCGAGGTATTTGAGCATTGAAGACTCTGAAAAAATAACGATGGAGTATGAGGGACTGGAAGTTCCCACTGATAATGAGGATGGCGATCCCGTGTTTATTTGCAATGTCAAGAAATACCAAGGCAACGGGGATAAGAATGCTCCGGTAACGACTTACTTTCTGGAAAATATGGAATATTATGAACAGCGCGCCAATGTGTACGGCTACGCCGATGATCCCATACGTTGGGCATTGTTGTCGCGAGGCGTGCTGGAATTTATCAAGGTATCCAGCTGGGTGCCTGACGTTATAATCTCCGCAGATTGGCAGACAGGTTTTCTGCCGAATTATCTCAAAACCACATACAAAGACGATCCGAAATTATCAACGATCGCTACTGTATTTTCCATTCATAACCTCGGTTACCAAGGAAGCTTCAACCATAGGTACTTGTCGGAATCTGACTACGACGACGGACATTCCAGCATACCAAGTTTCAATAATCCTCGGCTGTTGAAATTAAACGGAATAAGGCGAGGCATTATGTATGCTGATGCTATTAATACCGTATCCATGACGTACGCGAAGGAAATTATGACTCCTGAGTACGGCGAAGGTATGGATGCCATACTTAGCGAGAGAAGGGGAGTGGTACACGGCATACTAAATGGCATTGACTATGAATCTTGGGATCCGTCCAACGATCCATTGATAGAGCATCAGTTTAGCATTGAGGATATCTCATCGCGAAAAGCGAATAAGGAAGCTCTTCAGAACAGATTCGGACTGAAAGGGGATGCGTCTGCGTTTCTCGTTGGCATCGCTTCTCGTTTTAAACAGCAGAAGGGATTTGATCTTCTGCAGGAAGTGCTACCGTCACTTGTCAATGAGCTGAATATTCAAATAGTGGCCGTCGGAGAAGGAGATGAGAAATATATGAAATTTTTTCAAGACCTTCATAACCAATACCCGGAAAGAGTGGGCATTGAGCTAAAGTTTGATGAAGTCATTCCTCATTTGATTTTCGCGGGAGCCGATTCCACTTTGATACCTTCGTTGTTTGAACCGTCGGGATTGACACAGATGGAGGCCATGAGATTTGGCACTGTGCCCATAGTCCGTAAAACAGGCGGCTTGGCTGATACCGTGATTGATTATTCTCCTACCAGAAAGGACGGAGATGGTTTTGTTTTTGAAAAATTTGACGCTTCGTCACTGCTAATTTCCATTGTGCGAGCCTATGAGAACTTCCAAAATATTAAAATTTGGAAAGGTATTCAAAAAAACTCCATGAAAAAAGATTTTTCTTGGGAAAGCTCGGCCATGAAATACCAAAAACTGGTGCATAAGGCCATAAAAATTAACGATGATGCCTTGGCCAAAAAGGCGGGTAAGAGTTTAAAACCATAATGTATGTTGTACTGGGTGAATTTCCTGCATATTTATCAGCCTCCAAACCAAGATCCTTTCATTCTTCAGAAAGTGTCCGCGGAAAGCTATGAATTGATTCTGGAATTACTGAAGACCTATCCGCGAATGAAACTTACGCTGAATGTTTCGGGGGCTCTCATAAGCCAATTAAATAATGAAAAATATCTCCACATCTTACAGGGCATAAAAATGTTCGCGGAAAAGGGCAGGGTGGAGCTGGTTGGCAGCGCTATGTATCATCCGATACTTTCTCTACTGCCCGAGGAGGAAATAGAAAGACAGATCGCGCTTAACAACGAGATCAGCGGGAAGGTCTTTGGCGAAGCGTACAAGCCCAAGGGTTTTTTCATACCGGAGATGGCGTACAGCGATAAGGTCGGCCGGGCAATACGCGAAGCTGGCTTCAGCTGGGTGCTCTTGGATGAGGCGCATTTTGGAAAGCAAGCGCCGCATCCCGCGATAAAATATAAAATAAAAGAGAACGGACTTATCGCGCTGTTTAGAAACAGGAGATTTTCCAAAACTTTTCCACCGGAGTATATCGTTGAAAACATAAACTCAATAAAAGAAAATTATCTTATCACCGCTCATGACGGGGAATTGTACGGTCATTGGCATAAGGACTTCAAGGGCTATTATGACAAAGCGTTCAACCATAAAAGCATCAGATCGGTTACTGTAAGCGAATATTTGGAGATGATAGGCGAGGGAGCAGAAGATGTGACTCCGAAGAAGACAAACTGGGAAGCCACGACGGAAGATATGGTAAAGAGAATTCATTTCGCCTTGTGGAATCATCCGAACAACACCATTCACGAATTGCTTTGGAAGCTGGCGCGCCTGGCCATGCATGCTGTCGCGTCTCATAAGACCGATCCCAATTATTCTTTCGCGCGCGAACATTTGGACAAAGGTTTGTCCAGCTGTGCTTGGTGGTGGGCGGCTGGTACTCGGCCGATTATCACCGCTCCCATTACTTGGAACCCGGACGTTATTGAAAAAGGATTAAGGGAGCTTATTAAGAGCATGAGATCGTTGAAGAATATGGATAAGGTAAAAAAAATACAGGCCGAAAAAATCTACGCGCGGTTGATTGTCGCCATCTGGTCCAATCATTGGAATAAATTTGATTAGGACTTACGCATTTTCTGTCATTCCCGTGAAAACGGGAATCCAGCGTGCGTAGTGCGAATAAATGCCTTGGATTCCCGCCTCCCCCCCTTCGCTCTAAGAAGAGCTACGAGAGGGCGCAGCGCGAGAATGACATTGACCAGAACAAACTTTTTCGTAAGTCCTATTAATGATAAATCGTCATGATGATATCAATAGTCACCGCTACCAAAAACCGCAAGCTTTTACTCGGTGAAAACATGGAGAGTGTCAGACGCAGTGTTCTCGCGCCTCGTCGGGATGTTTCTTTTGAGCATGTGATATACGATGACGGTTCCACTGACGGCACGGAACTATTGTTCGAGGAAGGTTACGCAAAGAGCTCGTGCAAATACATTAAAGGTGATAAAAGCCGCGGCGTCTCCTATGCGAAAAATCAAGCTGTCGCTCATAGCTCGGGGGAATATGTCTTTGTACTGGATGATGATGACGTGATATTGCAGAGAACTATTTATAACTTTGCCGAATGCCTTGAGAGCGGCGCGTCATGGTATTTGGCGGACTTTCTCCGCGCGGATAATGATCTCAAGTACATGATGGGAGAAGATTACTATTCTTGGAAGTTTTCAACCACGTCAGAAATGCTTGAGTCAATATACAAAGGGGAGCATTTTCTACAGGGAAACGTCATGTTTAGTAGGAAAATATTTGATAAAGTTGGTGGATTTGATGAGAAGATGGGCATGGCGGAAGACTTGGATTTATACGTCAGATTTTTAAGGGAAGGGGAGATGCCGGATGCAGTTTGCTTTATTTCGCATATACACAGGATGCATACGTTCAACTTATCAGCTCAAACAAGCAAAGAAGATCATGTCAAAATCGCCCAGGAATTGAGAAAAAAATACAAAAATTAGCCCTCGCAGTCAATCTTTTTCCTCTCCCCCATCTTCCCCTATTTTACTCTGCCGTAGCTCGCCAATTTTCCTCCAGGCGTTATGATTGACAGTATTTTGAGTTTCGCTTATATTCATGATGGAGGTAAGATAAACAACAAAATAAGACGAAAACATGATAAACAAGAACACCAATGTATAACGGCGCGTTGCGGCATCCGGCTTTTACGTACGTCGGAAGAAAAGAGGGAGCAAAAGGCGAGAAAATACCTAGCGTTGCTACTCCTTTGGCTGTGAGCGCGCGTGTCAGCCGCCGGTTTTTGTGGTAGTTTTGTTGGACTCATGGCTCGCCATTACCTCTGAAATATTGTGGTTCGGCGGGTTTTTTTGGTATAAAAATGCCTAACTCTCTGTAATTTAGAAACGATCGTGGCATATTACAATGCGGTTGAAATAAAAAGCCGCCTATAAGAGCTCGACTTCTTACCAGCGGCGGTACATCATTCTCATGATTGTTCCTGAGGAATTTTTTCTAGAGTGATTCCGGTGAACTCTTCTAATTTCTTGATATCTTCTTCATTCCAATAATTTGGGAGGTACAATATACCGTTCTCTGGATCATTGACGGTAATTCCTTTCCTGATTTGGGCAACACTCACTTGGATTATTCCGTTAAGATCCAAACTTTTTGGCGCACTTACAATTTTTACTAGCATACTGAGCTTCCTTTCTGCTGAAAAAGTAGCACAGATTAACTGTCATCGCAAGGTCGTTGCATGATGTAAGCTCACTCCCTGAGAGAAGTATTCCCACGCTCCTTAGAGCCCATCCACTCTGGCTGTTAGATCGTGGATGGGCTCTTATCTTTCCAGCGAAGTCGGGAATACGGCGGCACGCTAGCAGAAGCTGTGGTTAAGCCATTGTGCGCGCCAACCCCTCCCTTTGGATTGCTTTGAAAGAGTGATAAAATAAGTACATGATTGTAGTAGATATGGAATCAACGGGAGTGGATCCGATCAAGCACTCGCTACTCAGTGTTGGGGCGGTGGAATACGGAAGCCCTGAAAATTTCTTTTATGAAGAATGCGTGGTTTGGGACGGCGCGCATGTTGACGATGAAGCATTGGCAATAAATGGTTTTAAAAGAGAAGATATTTTTGAAGGAAAACAAACAGACAAAGAGCTTCTTATTAAGTTTTTGGCTTGGGCTGACACTTGTAATGAGAAGACCATAGCGGGACAAAATCCGGCGACCGATAGGGATTTTTTGAAATACACGGCTATGCGATATCATGTTGACTGGCCTTTTGCTCAAAGAGTCGTGGATCTTCATTCCATAGCGTATTACCACATGCTGAAAAGGGGAGTCAGCCCTCCTGTAAAGAATAATCACTCGGCTCTTAATCTTGAAGCAATATTGGATTATGTGGGATTGCCGTCGCTTCCCGAGCCGCATAATGGGCTAACTGACGCAAAGTTTGAGGCGGAAGCTCTGTCTCGGCTGATAAGCGGAAAGCCATTGATTTCTTCATTCTCTGGATTTGCCATACCTGACTTTTTACTTTCCAATTGCTGAGCATTAGAAGCACGATTATATGCCTATAAATAAGGTTATTTTGCGCTTGACAGGCCGTATAAAATGGGTTTAGCTATTGACAACCGGTCCATATAATGCTAGTATATCAATACTCGGATGCAAGTCTGAGTTTTCTGTTTTTTGGGCCGTACGGTCCGAATTTCCGATTATAATCTAAACCAAAGGCTTATCGTAAACATACCAGTTACCGTCATCATGCTTATCGGCGCGTTTTACTCAAACTCCGCAACGGGAGACATTGGAAATAAAATTGAAGCTTCTGTCCTTTCCGCCATTAGTTCAGAAAAAGAAATCGTTATAACAGCAGTAGAGGCGGAAAAAATGAAGACTGAAAGCGAAATGACGGTCAAGGAGAGAGTGTCGGTATACTTCGAGGACGATCCTGTTCTCGTTCGTATAGCGGGCTGTGAGTCATCCTACAGGCACCTGGATAAGAATGGATACATCGTCCGCGGCAAGGTCAACAGAAGAGATATAGGTGTGATGCAGATAAACGAGTATTATCACTTAAGCGCGTCAAAAAAGCTCGGCTATGACATATATACATTAGAGGGCAATATGGCGTACGCAAAATATTTATACGAAAAGAAAGGAAGTCAGCCGTGGAATTCGTCCCGAGCATGCTGGAATTCATAAAAAACAGACCCTTTTTTAAAGGATCTGTTTTTTTGACTACAATAGCGGGGGATAGGAACCGAATTCATTTATCCCGTATTCCTGGTTATATACTGCACGTCGCACAATATGCCTTTTCCGACATTGATAATGATTTTACGACCGTATCCGGTAGACTCTGGTTTTTTTACTGACGAATTTCAGAGATGTATCCAAGCGCTCCTTTGATTATCACTCCCCATAAGATTCCCACCACCAATTTATCCCATAGAAAGGTCGCGGGCACTTTGACATAACCGTCCCAAATGGTAAAAATAATATTTAAAATTTGGGCAATGAAATTTTTAACATCGTCTCTGTAAAAAAAATCTCTTACGTCACTGCTGAAATACACGAGTAAAGTGACTGCAATGATAACCACCACTGCTGTTTTAACCAATCCCCTTCCGCGATCATTTTTATTTCGGCTAGCGAGGACGTGTGAATGATTCTTATCATTCACAACGTTCGATCGAAGACGAAACAAAGGTTCAATACCTCGCGGCTCTGCCGCGAGACTGTGCGAGTCCGCGGCGGATGAGTTCCGATAATACCTCGGAGCTTGCCCCGAGGAAACTTTATTTTGACTTTGTGTATGCATAGCTTTATAGATATGACATCGGATTTAAATATGCCTTCAAGTCGGCAATTGGCATTATATAAGTTCCGCCGCAAACAGCGCTCTTCTTCTCTAAAACTCTTACGCCTTGCGTGGCATAAACAGTAAAGTGTAAATGTGGACCGGTGGAGTAGCCGGTGTTGCCTGAGAAGCCGATAGTCTCGCCCAGCAAAAGCTTCTGGCCTTTCGTCGCCTTTATCAAGGATAGGTGCGCGTATAGGGTGGATAATCCGTTCGGATGCTCCACAAGTATCCATTTACCGTATGAAGCTCCAGGGCAGACGAGATCAGTATCGCCGGTTCCTACCACGAATCCTGAAGCCGCAGATTTGACCACGGTACCCGTCGGAGTTCCGAAATCAACCCCATTATGGCCTTTGCCGTTATAAGCTCCCGCTTTGGCAAAGGCGGTGTCTCCAAAGTACTGAGTGATTTTAATATTATCCAACGGCCAAGATAGCACACCTTGACCAGCCTTTGCGTAGCTTTGTGGATCAATTGCCAGCTTCAGTTGCGACTCAAACTCCAGGAGCTCTTTTTCAAAAGCATTTTTTAAAGCGATTTTTTCGTTCAGAATGCGTCTGTAATTGGCCTCCTTGCTTTGAGTGGTTGAAAGAAGCGTATCCTTTTCTTTTTTTGATATTGAAACAAGCTTCTTTTTATCGCCCAAATCGCCCTTGAGTTCCACAAGTTCATTTTTTTTCTCATCTTGTTCATCGCGTCGTTTTGCCAGCTCTTCTTTTAATACTCTAAGTTCGGCCATTTTCGTCTTAATGTTTTTCTGTAGAGTCTCCATGACCTCCAAATCATTCCAAAAATCGGAGATATTTTCGTTCGTGAGTAAAATTTCAATTAATGACGAGTTATCGCTCTCATTGACGCCTCTGATTATATCGGCGAGAGCCGAGAGACTTCTATCAGCCGATTGCTCGGCTTTATTTATCTCTATGTTTAATTTTTCAATCGTATAATTTGCCGCTCCTATTTTGTTTTCCGCCAATTTAATGTCAGTATTCAGCTTCTGCTCGGTGATATCCAGAGTTTTTACGGCCTTTTGGAGTGTTTGTTTCTCCTTTCCAACAACTTCAACTTCGGTTTTGTAGATATTTATCTCATTTTCCAGCTGAATAATAGTCTTATTTTTTTCGTCAATCTTTTTTTTAATTTCCTCAATATTTTGCCCGTTTACAATACCGCTTTGCTGATAATTAGCGGTCAAAAGTAAAACCAAGCACATTAAAAATATGGATTTTTTAAACGTTGTCCATTTTTTCATACATAGCCATTATAACATAGTGGAGAACGCATTGTGGTGTCATTCGGAAATATACGCAGGAATTACGCATTTGATAGAGAGTGGTTTGAAAATGCCATAATGCGTAAGAGTCCATCCGCTTTTTCGCTAAGGAATTAAGTGAGAGTCAGTGGGTCAATATTTTTATGGCGCTGTCAATCCTTTCCAGGCAAGTTTTTTTCCCCAGAATACCGGCTAGTACGAAAGGGTCGGGTGATTTTTCTTTCCCCGAAAGAGCATAGCGTACGGGCCAAAGCACACTCCCCTTCCCCGCTTTTTCAGCATATTGCCATAAAGAATCTTTTATGGCGCTTGCATTGAAATTAGTTTCGTCTACGCGGGATAATATTTCTCTCGACTCTTTTAGATTTTTTCGAGCAATTTCCGGCGCGTCGTTTTTCCATGCAATCTTATTTTTTTCCAGAGCGGGATCAGAAATAAAATATTCAAATTCTCCGTTTTCATTCATTTTGTTTATATCTCCAAAGATGCAGATTTTATCAAGAACCGTTTCTGACATCGCCTCGGCTATTCTGGGATTGATCTCGGGAAGAACACGTGCAATTTCATTGATTATCCTGTTTTGAATATTAGGCAATCTTCTCATGTGCTCTTTGTTGAACCATAATAATTTATCTTCATCAAATATTGCGCCGGCTTTCTGGACTTTGCTTAAGCTGAATTGAGCAATGATTTCATCGAGTGTCATTATCTCTTGATCTGTTCCGGGGTTCCATCCGAGGAGAGCCAGATAGTTAATGACGGCCTCCGGCAAATAGCCGGCGTTTCTGTATTCAGTGAGAGAGACGGCTCCGTGCCGGCCGGAAAGTTTTGCGCGGTCCTCGGACAGTATGAGAGGTATGTGAGCGTATGTGGGCATTGGCGCTCCGATGGCTTCCTGGATAAGAATTTGTCTCGGTGTATTGGATATGCCGTCATCGCCACGAATTACATGCGTAATTCCCATCTCAAAATCATCAACGACAACCGCTAGATGGTATAACGGCTCATCGGAGCTCTTTGCGATTACAAAATCTCCTAGGTCGGACGTGTCAAAACTTATTTCTCCTCTGACGGCGTCATTAAACGTTATTTTTTTGTTAGGATTTTTAAATCTGATCACCTCCGCCCTTTTCGTCTCGCTTTCCAACTCTTCTTCTTTGGATATGTAGGCATGTTTGTCATGGATAAGCTGTTTGAGATATTTCTTATATATATCTGTTCTTTCGCTCTGGCGAAACGGACCTTCGTCATATTCTACGCCGAGCCATCTGAGATTTTCAATTATGTCATTTTCGTATTCCTTTTTTGATCTGGTCTTGTCAGTGTCTTCAAGTCGAAAAATCATTTTGCCATTATTTTGCTTGGTGAAAAAATAATTGAATAATAAGGTTCTAACACGTCCTATATGGAGAAAACCCGTCGGGCTCGGAGGAAACCTCGTAACGACCTTTTTTTCGTGTTGATTAGATAGCATAATAACTGTATTATATCATAGGATTTGCACAGTTGGTGTATTTCTTCGTTGCATGCTCCGTTTGCTCCCGCAATGTATAAGCCATACATTTTGGTCGCAATCCTCGCTTGCGCCTCGAACTGCATCCGACTGCGCAAGTCCTATATGAGTATAATCAACTGTTATGAAGTCGGCATTGAAAATAGGTTTCTAGTTGCGAGAATGCTAGTATTTGACATAATGGATAAGGTAATATATAATATAAAATAATTAACACAAAATAATACCAAATAATTATGAAAAAAATCTATTTAATTTTCACCGTGGCAATTCTATTCGCTGGAAGTGGTAATACGCTAGCGTACAATCCGAATGAGGTATCATCACTGGACCTGACCTCAATGAATGATGGGGGTTCCGTGAAGGTTAGAAAAACACAGATAATTACATGGAACACTAAGAATTTTCCAAGTGGCGCGAAAGTGAGAATTAATCTGATAAAAAAAACCGGAGACTCCCCTTTTAGTTATGATTTGGTAAAAGTTATCGCAGATAGAACTGAGAACGACGGACGCGAAGAATGGAAGCCGAGCCGAGGTGAGCAAGGAGAAAATATGATGATTCAAATCGGCTGTAGTGACGCATCCCTATTTTCCGGAGGTTGTGAGTCTGATGTTAGTGTGTCTCATTTTGCCATAGAGGGCTCGTTTGGAGCAAACTTAGCATCTGCTTTTGAAGCTTTTTTTTCGTTCTTCAAAAATCTTTTTTCTTAGATCCGATTAGTCAATGACCTCTACCGCTCATGAGGTAGAGCAAGGTGCATAATCTCCTCAGCTATTTTTCTTGCCGCGTCTTGCTTACTGAACTGTTTTGCGGACGAGCTCATTTTTTGCAATAAATTCTTATCATTTATCATCCTGTCAACTTCAGAGATCAATACGTGGGTCGTGAGATTATTGTCATCAATAACGGAGCAGGCGCCCGTTCTGGCGTAATGAAAAGCGTTTTTATGCTGATCGTGACTTACCTCGGGAGATATGGGTATTATTATGGAAGGTAATCCCCAGCTAGCTATTTCAAATATTTGCGAGCCGGCGCGAGACACGACGAGCATAGCGGCTCCGGCTGCCATGCTTAAGGCGAGATCGTTTAGGTATGCGAAGGGTTTGTATCTTTTTTTGAACATTGATTCCGCGAGTACCACATCGGCTGTCTGTCTCATCTCATCAAAATGTTTTCTGCCGGTCTGATGTATAATCTGATATTTGGTCAAAAGGTCGGGCAGAGCGTCTACCAGTACCTCATTTATTTTTTTTGCTCCAAGTGATCCTCCTAATACGACTATTACAGGGGCGTTTTCTTCAAGCTCTAAAAATTCTCGGGCGCCACTATGGAGAGCGCGCAGAACTCCTTTCCTTATAGGGTTTCCCGTAAGCGCCACTTTATCTTTGGGAAAATATTGCGCGGAAGTCGGGTATGAAATTGCAATTTTTTTTGCGAATTTACCAGCCCAAAGATTGACTCTTCCGGGCTCACTGTCAGATTCGTGTATTATTACAGGAATGCCAAGCAATCTCGCGGCAAACAGCGCGGGAAAACTGCCGTATCCCCCTTTACCAAAAACAACATCCGGATAAATTTTGAAAACCTGTCTCAACGCAGACAATACACCGCGTGTTGTCTTGAACAGATCAAAGAAATTCAACAATGACACATACCTCCTTATTTTACCTGTTCTAACTTTTACAAATTTTATCTTGTTGTCATAAAGCGCTCTCTCATCGTATGGCGCGTCAGACATAAAATACAGCTCTGATTCAACAAGCTTGTATTCTTTGATGAGCCGATTCATTTCCTCGGCTATCGCTATAATTGGATAAAAATGCCCTCCGGAACCGCCGCCGGTAAATAAAATCTTCATGAGATAAGTTAAAGTGATATGAATAATGTTACGGAATCGTAAAGATCAATCTGTCTGTTTGTAAATTTTGATAGTGGCACCGTGGGGTATTATTCATTCATAGCGGCATCTACTTCTTCTTCCTTCTTTCATAAACGAGGTAGTTCATTCCCATGAACCTGAGGATTTCTTCCTCTTCCCCTCTTTAGAGGGGAAGTGCCTCGTCTCGAGGCGATGGGGTGTTCCCCATTCGTGTGCACTATTCGTTATGTGGTATCTACGAATTACGCTGATATTTTGAAATGTTGAGCACAATACCGACCGCAAACAAAGTGACCAACATCGCTGTGCCCCCATGGCTTACAAAAAGAAGAGGTAATCCGGAAAGCGGCAGCACTCCGAGCATTGCGGAAATATTTAAAAATGACTGCGATATTATTAGTATAACAATTCCGGTAACCAGAAGTCCACTAAACCGGTCCGGCGCCCTCGAGGCGATTTTGAACCCGCGTACGGCGAAAGCGGTGTAGAGCATTATCAATAATACACTGCCAACAAACCCGAATTCTTCAGCCGCAACTGCAAATATTGAGTCTCCTATGGGCTCAGGCAAAAAATCAAATTTTTGAATACTTTGGCCGAATCCTCGTCCGAAAATCTCGCCGGATCCAATCGCGATAAGAGATTGTCTGATCTGGTATCCTGATCCTTGCGGGTTGGCTGCGGGGTTTATGAATATTTTTATCCTTTCCATTACATATGGCCTGGTAAAAGCGAGAGCTCCCACAAGGACAACACAGATCGCGCCAAGTGTGAGGATGTGCCGTATCTTTGCTCCGGCGATGAGAAACATTCCGAGTCCCGCGGCAAAAATAATTAAAAACGTATCAGTGTCCGGTTGGGGTAAAAGGGCAGCTGCCGCGGTGGCAAGTAATATTAAAAAAGGCAAAAAACCGAACTTGACGGTGGAAACCTTTTCTCTCATTGCTGCCAGCCAAGCGGCAAGATAAATCACAAACGCAAGTTTCAAAAATTCAGACGGTTGGAAAGTCACTCCGGCTATATCAATCCATCTTTTCGCCCCTCCGTGTTCAAAATTAAGTCCAGGTACAAACACCAAAAAAGTCAGCGCGAGAGCGGAGATGTATAGATAAAATGAATATTTTCTCAAATGCTTGTAATCAAATCTCGAGGAAAAAACCATCGCAATGAGACCGAGGCCAATGCCGAATACAATGTGGCTTACTGCCACGTCGGAATATTTGGCACCGCTCCCCGCCAATAATCCCAGAGCGGCGGAAGTAAAAATAAGTGCGCCAAACAGCACGAGACACAGTGTAATGATTAAAAAAATTTTATCAATTTTGACTTTTTTCACTGCGCTTTTGTTTATTATAGGACTTACACAATTCGGTTTATTTAAACTATTCCCATCTGTCATTCCCGCGAAAGCGGGAATCTAGGGTCTATCTTCATACTCTGGATTCCCGCCTTCGCGGGAATGACACTAAATACCCAGCTCATATATTATATCTTTAGTTGCTTCGGTTCCCTCGTTAGAAATTCAAGAGTAGCTTTTGTAAGGTTTGCTACATCAGTAAATCTTTCATCATATCCTGAACCTAAAACCGAAATAATTATCGGATTGCCAAATCCGGCGTCAAAAGCTACCACTACATTGCCTTCCGCCAGCTCCGTATATCCTGTTTTAGAAGCCACTACCGACGGTATATCCATTAAAGAACGATTGGTATTTCTCGCAGTATGGTTAATACCGTCCAGTGAATGAAAATCTTTTTTAGAGTGAATCGTGCCTTCAAGTACTGATCCTCGGTGGTTAATTATATAAGCAAAAAGCGCGGCCATATCCTTCGCTGTTCCGTACGCGCCGGCTTTTGATTCATCCTCGTCAAGTCCTGTTACGTTGTAAAAATCCGTATTATACATACCTATTCTGCGAGAGGTGTCATTCATGTTATTAATGAACAGTTCAAGCGGTAGAAGGTCGCGCGAGTTGGTTTCCGTCCTCATAACTTCTCCCGCGGCTGTAGCCAGAGCATGCGCTCCATCATTTGATGAGACCAACAGAGTGAAATCCAAAAGATCGTTTACACGCCACCTCTCACCCACGAATAGCCCGCTGTCTCCTTCCACGCGAAGGGAGTTGGCGTCGATGGATATCACGGCGCTGTCTTGAATATTTTCCATGGCGACCAACGCCGTCATTACTTTTACCAACGAGGCCAAGGGTAGAGGTTTATTTTCATTTTTAGCAAAGAGCACCCTGTCATTTTTGAGATCGTAAACATAAGCCGCTTTTGCGCTCAGTACCAAACGGTCAAACGGATCAACAAAGATCTCTGTATCACTTGATATAAGCGACTGTACGGCCGCCGCTTCGCCGTCTATAGGTGTTTTATTCCACGGTTGGCTAAGTAGCAGTACACCGGCTGTTATAATTAATGCAGCAATAAAAGCTATAAACTCAGGCCTTGATCTAGCCATTGCTGTTGTTGGTGTAATTTTTTTTTTGTTAAATAATCCGTGTAAGGCTCGCCTCGCACTATCTTTCAGTTGGAGTAATTTGCCTCGGATTTTCATTGATATTTGCATTTAAATTTTTCAAAGCACATCCTTATTATCTTCGGGTTTTTTAATATTATCCACGCTGTTGTTAATGTCAAAGTATTCAGGCAAATCCTTGACGTTTTTCAGCCCCATGTATTGGAGTAATTCAAATGTTGGTTTGTAAAGATGAACACGTTCGTCATTTTTTGAAACAGTTTTTTCCACCAGACCTCTTATTTGCAAATTTCTCAGAATAAAGTTGGAATTTACGCCTCGTATGTAGTCAATATCCTTTCTTGCCACAGGACCTCTGTATAGGATAATAGCCAAGGTTTCCAAGCCGGCTTTGCCTAGGTCACGAGTCAATTCCTCTTTGGTAATTTCTTCCATGAATGATGAAAGTTCAGGCGCCGTGCCGAGCATAAATTCGTCTTCTTTTCGCACAAGCGTCAATCCCCTTCCTTGTAGCGATTTGGCCAGCTCTTTGACTGCATTTTCCAGTTCGCTAATATCGCATTTCAGAGTTTTTGCGAGATAGTTTAAAGACACAGGTTCTCCCTTAAAAAACAGCACTGCTTCAATTTTGGCTTCTAAATTCATTTTGTTTATCCTAGGACTTACGCATTTTAGTCTTTTTCAACCATGCTCTATCTGTCATTCCCGCGAAGGCGGGAATCTAGGGGTCTATCTGCATACTCTGGATTCCCGCTTTCGCGGGAATGACATCAAACGCGCAAGTCCTATTGCAATCACGATTTCCCCCCTCCCCTTCCCCTCTTCCCCTCTCTTGCTCCGCCGCCCGCCTGCTCCCTTCGGAGGGTGGGCAGGAAGCTCGCTTCAAGCGCAGGAGTACGAGGGATGGGGTTTATCTTTACTGCCAACTTTAATCTTAAATCTTTAATCTGTATTGTTTCTATCCATATCTTGGCACCTCAACACGATCTGTCTCCATTTGAATATCAGCTGAGTGTGTATCCTGGATAACATCAATTATTCCGCGTTTAACAAGCTCAAGCATTGCCAAGAAGCTGACTATCACATTAACTTTTTCGGCTTTACCGTAATTTGAAAACTCACGAAAACTTACTTTCATACTTGATCTGATTCTTACGGACAGATTTTCTATCATTTCTTCCAAGCTCACTATTTTTTTTACAGCCGCTCTTGGCAATTCTTCCAAACTCGGTATTTCCGCTATTAGGTCCGCGATTGCAATTCTTACCGCCGCGGCAGTCACGTTTCTGTCAGGAGCGAACACGGAATGCGTAATACGCCCGAGATTTCTTCCAAAAATCATATCTGCTCCGAAACGATTTTTTACATGCGAGCCGAGTCTGACAATTTCCTTATATATTTTAAGACGCCTTTCCAAGTCTTCTATATTACCCTGTTCCTCTTCAGTCAGCTCCAGCTCTGGCAGTAAAGATTTTGATTTGATAAGCAGAAGAGTTGAGGCGACAAGAATAAAATCCGCGCTGTCGGCTATCGGAAATCCGCCATGGTTTTCCACGTGATGGATAAAATCATCTGTAACCTTAGCCAGAGAAATGTCGTTGATTAAAAGCTTACGCTTTTCAATTAAATTCAATAGTAAGGGAAGCGGTCCCTCAAAAACTTCTGTTTTGACTTTGTAACCATTTTCCTTGTCTGTTGTCATTTTCTTTTTTGAATTTCAATACCAAGTTCTTTCAATTGGTCCTTGGAGATTTCACCGGGCGCATCCATGACTGACGTTCTACCTGAAGATGTCTGAGGGAATGTTTGGACTTCCCTGAGCTCGCTTTCATTGGTTAAAATCATGATCAATCTCTCTATACCATGCGCTATGCCGCCATGCGGAGGAGCTCCGTAACTAAAAGCTTCCATCATGTGACTGAAATCTTTATTGATCTGCTCTTCTGTATAGCCCATGATTTTAAACGTTTGTCTTAATATTTCCGGTTTATGTGCCCTGACACTTCCTCCACCGACCTCAAAACCGTTGCAAACCAAATCGTATTGCTGAGTAGCGATTTTATCAATATTTACCCCTTCCATATGCCATTCTAAATGTTCCGGAGCGGGCATTGAAAAGGGATTGTGGGTGAAAGTCCACTTTCCTTCCTTATCTTTTTCAAAAAAAGGAAAATCTATCACCCACGCGAAAGCCAAAATTCCGTTTTTTTTGTCATCTTCATCGCGAAGATCAAATTTGTCCGCGCCAAATTTATCAATCGCTTCCTTGCAACTGAATACCGGAAAGGGCTTTTGTTTTATTTTATAGCCCATACTTTCAGCGGTGAGAGTAATGAGCTCTTCGTCCAAGGCCATGATGTCATTTCTTGTCGCGAAGCTCATCTCTATGTCAATCTGTGTGTGCTCAAATCCCCTGTCGGCTCTTAGGTCTTCATCTCTAAAACATCTCGCGATTTGAAAGTACCTCTCAAATCCCGCCACCATTAGTAGTTGCTTGTATTGCTGTGGACTTTGCGGCAAAGCGAAAAATTTACCAGGATACATTCTGCTTGGCACAACAAAATCCCTGGATCCTTCCGGTGTCGTGCTGGTAAAATATGGGGTTTCAATTTCCTTGAATCCCCTACTAAAAAGGAATTGCCTTGCTTTATCCACAAACTCAGAACGGATTTTGATATTCCTTTGCAGTCGCGGTCTCCGTAAGTCCAAATAACGATATTTCAACCTCACTTCCTCGCCAATATCTCTGCCGTCACTATTTATATCAAAAGGAGGTGTCTCGGCGGTATTCAATACGTTAATGCTCAAAACCTCCATCTCAATAGAGCCGTTGTCATCGTCTTTATTAACCATCTTTTCGGGTCTTTTGTTGACTTTACCTTTTATCTCCACTACCCATTCCGTGCGTAGTTTTACGGCTGTTTCGTGTGCTTCCTTATGGTTTGGTAAAATGACAGTTTGCACCCTGCCGCTAGCGTCGCGTATATCAATGAATATAAGCTTTCCGTGGTCGCGTCTAATATCCACCCACCCTTTTATAAGCATTTCCTCGCCTACGTGCCCGCCTAAATCTTTAATATAAGTCCTTTCCATATACGGACAATTCTATCAGAATACGCTAAAATTGAGAAACCGACTGAAACATGTTCCTCTTCCCCTCTTTAGAGGGGAAGTGCCTCGCCCCGAGGCGATGGGGTGATTCGTATTCATCCCTCCGCTTCGGTCGGGGCTCCGACCGAAGCGTCGGAGTAGTATTATTAGTACCATTCGTACCGTGTCCCGCCGGAGTTTCTTCAATGGTTAATTGTTTATGTAAGGTGTTCTCGTCTCCCACTGCTAAAGCTTTAAATCAACCGGTACCTGAACATCTTCGTCTATGTTAAATTTAATCATTATTGGACCGCTTAACGAGCTAGCTACCGCTGGGTCGTCTGACGCGTTAAACTCCTTATCGCCGTTATCAACGTGTATCATGGCGAATATCTGCTCTCCATCTGTTACGTCTCTAGATAGCGTAATTTTTACATCACTGTGTTCTCCCGCGTCAAGATATTCCGTATTCCCGATAATTGGTCCGGGTGCCATTTCGCTGTTTGATTCATGGATTACAACATAACCGCCGTTTTCAAGCACCGCCACATTCAAACTCACCACATTGCCCGGCTTTTGATCGGAAACATATATTGCGTTTGGTTCTGTAAACAATCCGGTTGTTTCCTCGGTGTTTATTTCAAAAAGGAAGGAGTATTGTCCGGGGTCTATTTGTATACCGCTCATTTGCTCAGGCTGAACCTCTTTCAGTGTAATTTGCCTGCCCACAATACTATTGGTCTTATCCAGTTCAAATATTTCCTCGGTTTCGCCATTGGGCGACGTTACCATGGCACGCACTCTTACGGTGCCTTTTTGAATGCATGTGACATCCTCAGGGCAGCGGCTGTCTTCAATCACCTGAACAGGAGTAATATTTAAGGTTGCGATACCCCTACTTTCATTGATTTTCACATTAAACTCTCTAGCATCTGCCTGTTCCGCGTTTTCTTGTCCAGACAGTATTGGGACATCACTTTGGTTTTTTTTCTGTTCGTTATACCAAATAAAAATTAATGCTATTACAACAACAGCCAACAGTGCGATAATTGTTTTTTTCATATTACAACATTAAATAATAATTATTTTAAAAGTCTGAGCATTTCCTCTTCCCCTCTCTTGCTCCGCCGAAGCTCGCTTCGAGCGAGCGGAGTTAGAGGTTTTTTCCTCCCATTTTCTTATTTGTATCCATCCCCAACGTTACAGTCGGGGCTCCGACTGAAGCGTCGGAGTTGTATATTCGTAATAATTCGTATATTGGTATTTCTAACAACTATTGACTAACATCTTCCTTCCTTCAATACTTCAATATTTGAACAATAATATTAAGTATAGATGAATTTCCGTCAAAAATTTACGCCCCGATCGAGTCGGGGCGTTTTTTTGGGAGTAGGGTGCCTGTTGTATTTTTACTAATCGATCTGGGTAAATGTGCCGCGAAAGCACGTCTTTTAGCAACCAATTTTTACTGAAACAGGCACCCGTCAATCTCCAATGTTAACACCATGGTGTTCCTTTCATTAGGGGTGGCGTTACGTGACCTTAATCATAATATCTAACTCAACTGAACTGTCAACTATGTTCCATAGCTTGAACATGTATATCTGATTTCTTGGTTAAACCCAATTTTATGTGCCGTGGGAGAGATTTGAACTCTCAACTCTTGCGAGATACGCTTCTGAGGCGTACGCGTATACCATTTCCGCCACCACGGCAAAATAATGCAGTCATCGCAGCTGCTAATGCAGATGTGATTGCGGCAGCCACGAATGCCGCTCATGCGAATACTCTAATTTATGAGTAAATAGAAAGACCAACTAATTTTCTAACGGACTCCATCTTTCTGGCCGCTCTTTCTCTCGCTTTTGACCCTCCAATTTTTAACACCTCTAGTAACTTTTCCGGCTTAGCGGCGAGCTCGGCTCGTCTCGCGCCGAGCGGAGAGACAAAATCCACAATATCATTAAACAGGGCTTCTTTAAGAATTTTATATTTACCCCTATTTTCCTCGTACAAAGCAGTCAATGATTTCTCGTCTTTGAATAATCTGTGGATGGCATAAACATTTTTAGGTATATCTGAGACAGAATCCGTAACTATACTCATAACAATTTTCTGGATTTTATCCGGGTCTGCGAATAGAGGAATTGTGTTGTCGTGGCTTTTGGACATTTTTTCGCCATCTGTACCTGGTACCACTGCAACATTCTTTTCTATCAACACTTCCGGTAATTTGAATATTTTTCCGTATGTTCTATTGAACTTCTCTGCTGTGTCTCTGGCGTATTCTACATGCTGTTTCTGATCTTGCCCGACCGGTACCATATCCGCGTCTTGGATCAAAATATCAGCGGCCATGAGGATCGGGTAATCAAAAGTGCCAACATTGACCTCTCTGCCCTTGGCCATCGCGTCTTTATAGGCATGAGCTCTTTCCAGATACGGCATTGTGGTAAGGGTGTTGAATATCCAAGAGAGCTCCGTCACTTCGGGTACGTCAGACTGTTTGAATAAAATAACTTTCTCAGGATCAAGTCCGATGGCAAGATAGTCTGTCGCTACGTCTATGACGTTTGAAGCGAGTTCTTTTGGATCATGCAGAGTCGTCAGAGCGTGGAGATCCGCGATGAAAATATAACATTCATACTCATCCTGTAAATCCACGAATTGCTTCATAGCCCCGAAATAATTGCCGATATGAGGTCGTCCTGTCGGCTTGACTCCGGAAAGTAATATTTTCTTAGACATAAAAGCATTATATCAATAATTAGCGCAAATTGAAGTATCAGTATTCTCTTCCCCAAACAAGCTATTGAAGCTGACGAAGCTCCCGCTCCCCCTCTTCCTCTTCCTATCTTTTACTCCGCCGATCGCTTCGAGCGAAGTGGAGTTAGAGGGGAAGTGCCTCGCCCCGAGGCAATGGGGTGTCTTAGTTTATACCCCTTTTTTAAAGGGAAGTCCCCAGCACCTATTTTTATCTGATAAAAATAGGTGCTGGGGGATGGTGTGTCTTTCTTCACACCGTCTTTTTTGAATTTACAATTTTTTTGGAATTTGTTATTTGGTGCTTCGTGCTTATCTAAGATGAGGTATTGTCTTCTTGCATTCCTCCTCCAAACTTACCTACTGATATAATTCGCTATAGCGTAAAATAGCGGTATGTGAATTATTGTTATAGGACTTATGCGTTAGATGTCATTCCCGCGAAAACGGGAATCCAGAGTATGCAGATAAGACATGGATTCCCGCTTTCGCGGGAATGACAGATGGAGAATAAGTTTAAATAAACCGAATTGCGTAAGTCTTATGTTAAAAGACTGCGGTCATGTTTACAAAAGATGAGATTGGCCTGATGTTTCGTCGCCTGTCTTACTCCACGACGATAATAATTTGGCTAAAAATTCCTGCGGGTGCTTGTCTGGAGCGACAAAGTCGGCGAGCACAAGGCCGACAACAACAAGTATATGATACTCCTCCTGCTTAGTGGCCAGCGACTTTTTCCAAACGGGATGAAGAGTATTGATTGACACCGTGTCATCTATCATTCGTCCGAGCGCTTCTGGCATATCAGACAGTTCTTCCAGAGCCAATATTAGCCCTTTTTTACTCTTTGCCGGCGAATTTTGGGATTTTTGCTTTTTGTCAAAACTATCGGAGGTTTGGGGTTCGTTTGGATCTTTTTTTGATATCTTTGGCTCGTTGTCAGAGACTGATAGTGATTCTCCGCGTGAGTTCTTTAATCCGCCCTCTCCTGCTTTCCCTCGGCGAGCTCCAAACAAACTTTCAAGCTCGGGAAATTCGGTTGACATTGTTTCCAGCGCTGTTTCAATCTGGCGTTCGAGAGGCCTGATGCTTTTAGCTGTATCTCGTTCCTTATCCGCGTATTCACCCAGAGATCTAAGTACCGGCAACACGCCCTGTTGGACGGCTTTACGAAGGCGGTAGAATTTTTTCAAGTGAGACGCGTCAGTCAGGAAATCACTCTTATTGGTAGTTAGTAATTCTGAAAGCATCGGGATTTCTACAACTCCGCACAATGCTTCAGCGCTCTTTGGCATAATGCCCAGCCATTCCCAGCCAGTCTTTATGACCTTGCCGTAAGTAGAAACAGAAAGTCCGGAAGCGATAGCGTGTTCATTGGGCGAACGCCCTGCCAAGCGTGCCAGAAAACCCTGCTCAAGTACTTTCTTTGTGAGGAAACCCGCGCCTATCGGTCTATGGCCCTTTCCCAAGTAAATATGAAAACCGTTGTCTACTCGCTGTTCAGTATGTGGCAGTTCAAGCAACTTGCCGTTTATAAAAAATTCAATGCCCTTCTTATAGACGAATTTCAGAATTTCCTTAGTTAGAAATTCATTCAGCAGAGGATAATAATGTTTAATGATAGTATCGCGAACGAAATCCTCCCTCATGAGATGAGATTCAGCGTCGGTAAAATACATAGAAACACTTGTACCTCTCGGATACGGCACAGCTCCCACTGCAGGCACGAATTTCCAAGGAGCTCTGTACTGATTTGTCAACCTCCACTCTGTCGCGGCTCGCGACCCTCTGCCTCCCTTGCTTTCGGTGACCACTTTATCCGCGAGAAGTAGCGAAAGTTTTGCCCCCACACCGGCAAAACCGATGCCTTCCCCCCTCACCTTTTTGGATGCCGCGATATTGTGATAATCTCTGAGAGCAGTCCTCTTCATTCCAACTCCATTGTCTACGCAACGCATGAAATACTCAGCACTATTGACAGTAAATTCAATGCGTGTTGCTCTCGAATCCAAGGCGTTGGCTATGAGCTCCGTAAGAATGACCTCTTCAAGAGGCGAGCTATAGCTATCACGCATATCCTCCAAAAGATGCTTTAAATTGACACGCGTCTCATTTTGCATGGTATTTTGCGATTTGACACCATCATAGCACCGAATATCCTAAATCCACAACATGCTATAGTACATATTAACTTGTAACGGCACTAGTCTACTGAATAACGCCACCCAAAGTTATCCCCTCTTCCTCTTCTCACTTTACTCCTCTGTAATTATTTACGAAAAGGCTTAACTCATGTGGCCTTTTTATACTATAATACGAATTACGAAACTCTTTTCTCGGCAGGGCTTTTGCGGAACACGGGTATTTTTTTGCTAAAAAATCCCTATGCTCGCCCGTCGGCTTGCGCAATGTTCCGCAAAAGCCCTGCCTTCGACGAGTTTCGTAATTCAAGGTATAATACTGATACAATGCGTATAATATAAAAAATAATGAATATTGAAATAGAAATAAAAGTGAAAATTGATGACATTGAAGGAGTTAGAAAGAAGGTCAATAATTTAGGCAAATTGATAAAATCTATAGATCAGATTGATGACTATTATATTCCATGCCATAGAGATTTTTTTGCTGAAAAACCCCATCCAGTGGAATGGTTGAGAATAAGATCAAATCCGGATAAAACCATTTTTGAATATGATAGGTCTATAAACAAAAATGAGAATGGAATACAAGAATACGCGGAAGAGTATGAAAGTGAAATATCAAACCCCAACGAGTTTAAACAAATTTTAAAATTTCTAAACTTTAGACACGTTATCACCGTTAATAAGCAAAGAGAATACTGGATGTGCGGCAATGTAGAAGTCGCGCTTGATCAAATTAAAGGACTCGGTAATTTTATTGAAGTGGAAGCAAAGGGAGATTTCAACACTGCGACAGAAGCAAGAAATACTTGTGTTCGCTTTTTAGAAAATCTGGGAATAAAAGACGTTGATAATATTCAAATCAATAATGGTTACCCGCAATTAATTTTGAAAAATCTGGGAAAATAATGTTCCTCCAGATAGGGCTTTAGTCCCTATCCGAATGATGGAAGATGTTGATAACTTCCGTGCGTTCACTGCGTGCATTTGATAAAATATCCCTATGAAATATTGGAAATCATGGATATCGGGTTTATGTAGTAAAAAGTAATTTAAATATCGTGGACATAGAAAAGTGGGTTGATGACCAGATAAATCAGCCCGAAAAACATCGAGCTAAAATGCCAAAAGAAATGAAAGTGAGAATTAGCTCGATTATATTTTCGGTATGCCTTTATTTATCTTTTCATTTTCTACTCATTTTGGACAATGATTTAGAATTATTTTTCAAAATTCCATTTGTAATACTTGGCGCGGCTGTTTCAATTCTAATTGGTATTTTAATTAACAATTTATGGAACCGATATCCCTACTTTATTAAAGGCGGAGTCTATGGTGGTTACCTAGCTATAATGTTTATTCTTTTTGCATATTTATGCATTTTTTTCTCTTATTTTAGTTACGACCAATATGCGGGGCTTGGATGTATTGCATTCTTTGCCTTTGGTCCCGCGTTTATTTCTGCCACGTTAATGGATTTTATTCAGCCAATGTTCAATTATGATTGGATATATATAGAAGTTTATTCCGTAATTTATAGTATTCCACTATTTATTGTTATTGGAATAATAATAGGCCAAATAATAAAGATCTCTAATCATAAAAAAGAGCCCACAGTGTGAGCTCTGAAATGCTGCTGGTTTAAATATCAGAGCATTGTAGTCTTAGAAAGAACTAATTCACCGAAGGTGATGTCACTGACCCATAACACGGTAGAACATGTAAGCATCGGTGTTGTGATCCATGTATTGCACTGTACCGTTGGTATTGACGAGAATCGCTTGAACCTGCCAATCAGTGAGATTGGGAGAGTTTTCAATGATGAGGAAATCGGCTTATCAAGGTTAAACCTTGATATAAAACAAACACCCGAACGGCTTAGCCGTTCGGGTGTTTAAGTGTTCAATGATTCTACAATGATCCGGTCCATTCCCTTATTCGTGAGAATTAGACAATGAGATGAGAACAACTGCTCGGAAAAAATATTCACACTCACCTTACTTTAGCGTATACATAGACATCTTTATATTTACCGAACCTTTTTGCGTGTTTCTTCAGTACCCCCTCACGTTTGAATCCCGCTCTTTCAATTACACGTTTTGAGCCGGGGTTATCAGTGTGAATATTTGCTGAAATTCGTATAATTTTTTTATCCTTAAACGCATGCTGAACAATAGCACGTACAACTTCCGTCATAATTCCCCTTCCCCAATATTTTTCGCCAAGCCAATATCCTATAACTCCACTATGTTCATTGTTACGTGTGATGCTAATAGCTCCAACGGCCAGATCATCAATCACAACTGCAAACGTCCTTTCGTCCATCTTTTTTGACAGATTTTTCTTGATCCACTTTTTTGCGTCAGCTATTTTATATGGATAAGGAAATCTATCCGTAAGATTCCACGCGATATTCTTATTGTTTGCGTTTCTTGTTATGGATTCAGCATCTGTCAGTTTCAATGGCCTTAATAGAGCACGCTTCAACTTAATTACAGGTATTTTCATATCAATGGCACGGTTGCAACACTCCGAATAACATTAAAAGTGTTGACTAATTAAATTATCTTCGTCGGCAGCTCAACGTAGAATGTTGAACCGTGGCCGGGGCCTTCAGACTCGGCCCAAATACGGCCTTTGTGAGCTTCCACAATTTCGCGGGCGAAATAGAGTCCGTAACCAGTAGAGGAGACGTTCACTTTGACTGAATTCGTGCCTCTGCCGCCTTCTGTAAAGAGTCTCGGTTTATCTTCTTCAGAAATACCAACACCGGTGTCTTTTATTGTCAATAGAATGTTATCATTCTTTCTGCTGAGTCTTACCGTCAACCCGCCTGTTTGGGTATATTTGATTGAATTGTCAATAATGTTTCTGATTGCATGTTTAGCAACCTGCTCCTTATCTCCTATCATCATGTAATCCGCACCCTCTTCCATATTCGTCTCAATTGTTAGATTTTTTTGCTCAGCACTGGGTCTAAGTTCGTTTACGACATCTACAAGCGCATCCTTAAAATTAAACTGCCTGGCAATAAATTTCAACGTTCCCTTCTTTATATTTGCTGAATTCAGAATATTCATAACGGTCTCCACACCCTCCCTGTTATCAATAAGCGCTTTTTTTGCGATCCGTTTCAGATCAGGGTTGACCTCACCATAATCACCATCAACGATCACGGAGAATACGCTTTGGCTCTTTGTCAAATAGCCCTTAACCTGATGGCTTATGAAGTGCACCAACCCCTCCAACCTCTCATTCAATTGCTGAATTTCTTCTTTTTGTTTGACCTCTCTGGTGACTGAACGGACAAGCAATATTCCAAACAACACTAGGAATATAAACGTAATACTTATTATGATTCTCAAAACACTAAAATTTGTTATGAAGAGCAGAGAGAACACCATCATCCATAATGCAAACACAAGCGCATTTGCTCCGATGATTCGGAAATGAAATACGCCAAATCTTACAATAAGATAAGTCAAAAGTCCTAAGAAAATCACCATTCCAATCGGTCCCACAAGGTTGATTTCGTATACTTTGGTCAGCTCCCCCCAAAAATTTGATAGGAAGAAAATTCCAAGAAAACAAAACATTCCTAAACCAACCAAAAATTCTTTTAATTTAATCTTCCTATGGATTAGTTTTTTGGTTATATAGTATACAACGAAGAAAAGAGTTATGACTTCAAAAGTATATATGAAATACCACAAATAACCTATAATGCCACCACAATCATACTCGGTCAGATAAAATTGCGAAATGTTAAATTTTGTGGATGAAAAAATTACGACAGTGAGAGCTATTCCACTTAAGATTACTTTATAAATAAACTGCAAATCACTATTCTCAACGAAAACATATAGAAAATATATTGAAAAAAGAAAAATAGCTATTTCAAAAATGCCTGTAATTTGCCATGAGAACATTTGTATGAGTGGATCAACTGAAGCCCATTCAACTATTATATTTAGAATCCATAAAGAAAAAAAGAGAGAGATAAAAAATAGTAATCTACCTAACAATGAAAACTTGTCTTTGAATAATACAAAAAGTCCAAATATTATTGATAAGACGGCAATGGGTATATATGCATAATACAATAATGCTGGGGCATCAGGTGAATAGAAAAAATATAAAGGTGAACTCCAAGGACAAAGTAATTGTGTCATTTTCGCAAAGCGTTAAGCATATAATCTATATTTTTTTTTCTAAACTCAGAATTTTTCCAATCATTACCAGTAATAATTTTTCTACATATTGGGCTTCTGCATTTACACATCATTTTAAATTTTGGATTAGTTTCTGCTAAGCCATAATCCCATAATAATTCCTCTCCTTTTCTAATATTTCTTTTTGCTATAAAATCATCATGCTCACCGAATCCTACATTATAATCACATCCATGGTTCATATTCCATGGTATAGATAAATAATTTAAATTATCAATGATAGTAACCCCATTAATTTCTCCTAAACCATAATCCATTATTTTTTTTCGTGTAATATCGTCAAATTGGTTAACTTGGTTCCAATTAAATTTGACTACTTTGGTTTCAAAGATTTCAGCCTTAGCAATGACCGAATTTTTAGAGATATCACACACAGCAAAAACCCCAATTTCTTCTTTAATAATAGTAGAGGGTTTAATTTCAATAGTGACTTTGGGAAAATTTTGAATATCTCTGGCAAACATAATTCTAACTTTAATATTATTCTGTAACGTCTCCCCCGGGATCTTTATCTGTAATTTCAAAATCCTGAAGTATAACAGTTTTGTAAAATGTATAACCGACTGACACCACTGTGAGAATGATAATTATCCAAAGTAGAATTGTAGATTTCTTGTCCATATTATATTAATAAGATTATACCACTTTGTGGCATAAGTAAAGATAAAATCAGTCTTGTTTTTATTAAATTGTGGATAACATTTTTAGCTATTTTGAAATGATTTATTTCTTTCTCAAATAAGGCAAAAAACATTGTTTTAAAAAATTTACAGTTAAACTGTTTTCAGTAATTGATGTTTCGCAATATATAAGGCCTATGAACTTTTTTTTGCCAGAAGACTTCGAGAAACTGAACCAAGAAATTACAGGTCTCTGCGATCGAATAAAGCAAATCGGAAAAGAAATGGGTGAAAGTTGTCGAGAAGGCGCGGAAACTTTTCATGACAATTTCGCTTATGAGGATGGTGAACGACAACAGGCAATGCTTTCTACCAGACTGCGTAAATTTATTGAATAAACCCTCAAACAAGGCTATCCGCCTTGTTTTTTATTTCTTATTAATGAATAAATTGCAAAAGCTTTTAATATAGCTTTTGCAGTAGAATCATAAATATTATATTTCTCAATTTGCGACATGTTTATCCACTTGAAGTCTTTATGCTCTTTGCTTATCTTAATTTCAGTATTTGCATCCATGGTTTCCACTATAAAATTAATCTGGGTTGAGTCTCGAATTTCATCTGTCTTATTAATTTGATAATCAAAAACAGAAATTGGAACAAGTACCTTGACTCTCAATCCGACTTCTTCTAAAAACTCGCGTTTTAAAGCTTCTTTAGTAGTTTCCAGAGGTTCTCTTTTGCCACTTGGAAGCTCCCACATACCCGAGAAAACATCCTCATCATCATTTCGTTGTATAATTAAAGCCTTGTCATTGTTAATTAAAACTCCTCCAACAATGATTTTTTGAACGATTTTTTTTCAGGCATATTTTCTTTCTTTAATATTGTCAGCAATTTTTAATGTTCCTCGGGGCTTTTTCTTATGCATTACTCTAACACGATTTATAGATAAATTGTATTATCTGAATACCACCATAACGCAGTTATGTGGGAGCGGACAGGAGGACACTACACAAAGCTAATTGTTTTAAGGAGTAATAAAAATCCCCATGCAAATTTGCGCATGGGGTGCCTTAATGCGAGAGAATGCCAAGTCTTTCTCTGACCTCCCACAAGGTATGCTGGATGATTTCTCGAGCCTTCAGGCCGCCATAGTGCAGAACTTCCTCAACATACTTTTGCTTTTCCGAAAGTTCAGCTCTTCGTTCACGAAACGGCTGAAGCAGGGCATCGATCTCTCGAGAAAGTTGCAACTTGCATTCCCTGCAGCCGCGTGATCCCTCTCTGCACTCGGTCTCCACTATCTTGATCTCCTCAGGCCGCTTTTCCAGCAGAGCTTCGTACATAGGATATACTGATACGCACTGACTAGGATTGCCAGGCGCACTCCTAGTTGATCTACGCTTGTCAGTAATTCCGTATCTCAGATATTTTTCAGAGATCTGGTCGAGCGTATCGCTAAGCAATACGCTGGAATCCTCATTTGATTTGCCCATTTTCCCACCGGCTAACCCGGGGACGACCTTGTTCAAGCTCATTTTAGGAGTAACAAAGGTAGTGCCGAACTGCCGGTTGAACTTATCCGCTAAGGACATGGCTAATTCTACATTTGGCGCCTGATCGTAGCCAACCGGGACCAAAGTCGCTTTCGGACCGAGGATATCTGCAGCCATTAATAGAGGATAGTGCAGGTGGCCCATATACATGGTGCTATGTTTATCTTTTGCCAGATCTTTAACAGTTGGCAGGTGCTCTAACTGAAGTTTGGGTTGCACCATTGACAGATATAAAGCCAGTTCAGCAATTTCTGGAACGCTGGATTGGCTGTAGATTACAGACCTCTCTGGATTTAATCCGGCAGCTAGATAATCGGTCGCGATTGCCAAGCTGTTCAGAGCCACTTTTCGAGGATCTCGAAGTGTCGTGAGTGTGTGCCAATCTGCTATGAAGTACATGCAAAAATTATCGCCATGCTCATACTCCACGAACTGTTGAACAGCTCCAAACAAATTTCCCAAATGCAGTTCTCCAATTGCGCGTATTCCAGAAAGGACGATTTCCCGAGATGCTCTGTCTCTTGAAGCGAGATATTCAACTGTCGTGTTTGTCACGAAATCGGCCGAACATCTATCGCAAGATATTACACTGAACTTTTCTGTCGCAGAGGCGCAGCTTTTGCAAGCCGGACAGTACATCAGAAGAGAACGGCACGCGGGACATCTTCTTATTACATCAGCGACCTCGTAGATGCCAGATGTGTTATTGTTGCATTTTGTGCAATGCAATACCAGGGATTCATTTGATATTGCATTTGGCTTCAATGGAGCGGCATAGCTACTCCATCCAATAGGGCGATATGCCCCGACAGATTTCTCATGAGCAATCAGAGCTCGTATTTGGTCGGGATTTGTAACTGGTTGTATGTTTTGTGTTCTCATCTTTTCAAACACCTTTCTAAGATAAACCTTGTCATACAATATAATTTAAATCAAGTCACTAGTGTCCGATTAAAATCGTAAACACAACCTTGGTTCATCATAACGACTGTAAAACACTATGAATTACGAAACTCTTTTCTCGGCAGGGCTTTTGCGGAACACGGGTATTTTTTTGCTAAAAAATCCCTATGCTCAGCCCGTCGGCTTGCGCAATGTTCCGCAAAAGCCCTGCCTTCGACGAGTTTTGTAATTCAAGGTAAAACAAGCTTATTCTTAGCCGGATTTATCCGGACAGCATCCTAATCCGTAAGAAAAGGGCGATTTTGAGACTTGGTTTCCAACTCTCAAATTTGTGGTAGAGCAATCAATCTGAAACAAAAGACCTCAATGGCTCAAAAAAGACGCAATTAAGCCACATTTATACTGTCCGGATTAATCATCGCCGAGTTTTTCTCAAGTGGTCAAAAGTTTTACCGGACAGCAATGGGGTTACATGCGGGCGGGCTTGCATAGAAATCAAAGTTGTGGTATGAATCAAGGCAGAAGAAGACTAGAGTAGGTTGCTCGAAATAGTTCATTCACAAACAAAAGGAGATAAATATGGAGACAGTCTTATCAGGAATCCGTGCAACCGGTCGGTTGCACTTCGGCAACTTTCTGGGCGCGGTGCAGAACTTCGTGAAGTTCCAACAGCCAGGCAATACCTGCCTCTACTTCATCGCCGATTGGCACACACTCACGACGCTCGACGATCCCGAAGAGCTTCGTGGCAATTTGGTTGAGATCGTAAAGGATTACATTGCCGCGGGTCTCGACCCTGAGCAATCAATCATTTACGCTCAATCAAGCGTCCCGGAAATCTCCGAGCTGTGCTTGTATCTTTCCATGATACAGCCCCTCGGTGAGCTGGAACGAGTCCCGACCTTCAAGGACCTGGTTCGCAAGAATCCGGACAACGTGAATCTCGGACTCGTGACTTACCCAGTGCTTATGGCGGCCGACATTCTTGGCCCTAAAGCGACACTCGTGCCGGTTGGCGAAGATCAGGTGCCGAATGTTGAAATGGCGCGCAATATCGCGGGCAAGTTCAACAAACGTTTCGGGAACACATTTGTCGTTCCCGAGATGATGGCGCAGATGATCAAAGTACCGGGCCTAGACGGCGCAAAGATGGGAAAGTCGGAGGCGGATAACGCCATTGACATCAATGCACCCATTGAAGCAATCCGTGAACGGTATCTGAAAAAAGGAATCACGGACCGAGAGCGTCTGCGAGTTACCGACCCGGGCGATCCCTACAATCGTTGCCAATCTGTGTACCCGGTACATGAATTGGTAACGGACGGCGAGATAGAAACTCGCGAGATTGCCAACCTGTGCATCTCTGCCCAGATTGGCTGTGCCGCCTGCAAACACCGTCTAGTAGACGGTATCGCCAAGATTCTGGAGCCCTTTCAAGAAAGGCGAGCTCGGCTTGCTAATCAAAATGAGTACGTTAAAGACGTACTACATGAGGGCGGCAAAAAGGCTCGCACCAGAATCAAGGAAACCACCGAACAGGTTAGAGACAGAGTGGGTATCGTTATCTATTAAGTCTGTCTCTCAAACAAGAATGGACCGGTGTAGCTCAACTGGTAGAGCAGCGGTCTCCAAAACCGATGGTTGCAGGTTCGAATCCTGTCACCGGTGCCAACCTTGTGGACGTGTTGCCAAGCAACACGTCCTTTTTTTATAAAAATTTGACAGTATATATATGTCCATGATAGTATGAGTTTACTCTCACGAGAGTGTTCATTTCAGATTATAAAACTCATATCTAGTTCCTTTGATTACTCAAAGGGTTGGGGCTGGATCGTTTCGTCATATTATATATATGGCAAAACAGAGTGGTTTCTGCGTTAGTGGAAACTCGGCATTCCTCCGTAATCATAGGAAAACCGAAATCGGTCGAAAGGCATAGAGTCGGTATGAGTCCTGCGATTTAATAATTACAGGAAAAATAAGGTGGTACCGCGGAAATCCGCCCTTACGAGACAAACTTTTTGTTTGTATCGCAAGGGCGGTTTTTTGTTTATTGTGAACAAAAAAATGCGCATAGTTCTTTTACAACATAAAATAGGAGGTAATCATGTCGCATCTAATTCTTACAGTCTGTAAGGGTAATATTCATCGTTCTGTTCTTGCCGAGGCTTGTATTAGTAAGTACTTGCAAGAGCTTGGCTTAGAAGGCAGCTTTAAAGTTGCCTCTCGTGGCTTACAAGGTACTTGCGGAACCGCAATGCCGAAGTTTCCAAACATGAGGTGCTATTCTCTCGAATATGGATATACGGAGCCGATTTTACAGGAATTGGAAATTGAAATTCCTGAAACCAAAATCGCGACACCCATCGATGAAGGTATTGTCCAGAAGGCATCCTTAATTCTTGCCATGAATAGCGAGGTATTGTGTGGATTTGCCAACTGCCTCGTAAATCAATTTCCGAAATTCGGTTTCAAGATGAGACTGTTTTCGGAAATGGCAGGTGATATTCGCGATGTACCAGACTGTGCAGGAAAGACCGATACTGAAATGTATCGGCAAGTCAATCTAACCATTCACGCAACCGCAAAAAATGGAATTCAGAAAATGTGCCAACTGGCAGAGCTTCTGAATCCTCAAACCTCAAAAGGAGAATGAAATGGACATCAAATCTGTACTCAAACTGAACGCCTATCGGAACATTCCGCTGTGGTATGAACAAGCCTATGAGTTTGGTCTTTACACGCTTGCGGGATGTAAAGGCGATCAAACTGCAATGATGGAAAGTGTGATTGCTTTGTCGGCACTTCACAACAATGCCCTCTATCATCATCAAGGTGATGGCAAGGCAACTCCACATTCTGCCGCTGAGCAGATTGCTGGGATTTGTGCTGCCGTCTTTAACGAAGATATCGCCAAATCTCAATTTGGATTCGTCCGACCTGATGTTCCAGTCGCGATGGATAATTGCGGCATGGGTGGCGATATGATTACCACCGCCAATGTGTCTACTTTGTCTGCCTTCATTGCGGCGACGGCTGGTATTCCAATGTGCAAACATGGGTCACCAGCCAATGCTGACAAAGGCAAACACGGTAGCTCGGACTTCGTGGGGCTGTGCGGGATTAATTGTTTTGCTCACAAGCTAACGATTGAGACTTCAGTGGAGCGGTTCAATTTTGGCTACACTGAGGCGCTGGATACCCGCTATAAGCATATCCATATGCAGACGCACAAGTTCGTGAAGCTTCCACACATGAACGACATTATCGGACCAATCACTAATCCGGTTGATCCAAAAATAATGTCACGCCGGGTGTTGGGGGTGAATCACCTTGTGCCCACTCGAGTGGTGGCTGAGGTCTACCATATTCTTAATCAGATAGGAGTGACGCAAATGGACCACTTGCTGGTGGTTCGTGGCTTTATCTCCGATGAATCTGATGAGGGTATGGATGAGCTATCCATCTGCTCTGGCGGAACGGAAGTGTCGGAACTTTGTGATGGTGAAATCACAACTTACCGTCTCTATGCCAAAGACTTTGGTGTAAGCGAAGTTTCGGCGACAGACGTCTCGCCTCCGATGGGTGTTTCCAAGGGCGACTTCTCCATGCAGATCTTGCGTGGAGAACGAAATGGGTCAGTGTTGGACATGATCTTCGCCAATGCGGCCCTGTTGTTCTACCTGAATGACCCCGCCCTTTCTTGGATGAAAGCTCATCAGGCTGCTCGCGATACTTTCGCTACTGGTAAAGTACCAAAAACGAAAGACAATTTGGCTGGGTTTTGTCGATAGGTTGGTTGCAATCTCTGTGCGGGGCGTTCAAGGTGAACGTCCCGCACTTTTTATTAAAATGATAGATTAAAGCTAATAACCTAAGATAGTATTTTTTATTTTTATGAAATTATTTATTTTTGACTTAGATGGAACTCTCATAGACGATATGGAGTTTTACAAAAAAGCTTATTCAGAAAATTTAGATATGTTGGTGCGTAAACGCGCTGGAAACAAAGGAACAAAGATGTTAAATTTTCTCAGAAATTCTGATAAATACAGAGGTGAATTAGCCTTGGTTGCTCTTGGAATTCCATTTTCTGATTGGTGTTCAAGCTATGGAACATAGTTGACAGTTAATTAGTTGTAATTTCGACCTTTGAATTGTGGATTTTTTGTCTTTTAATTTGGCGTCAATGAACTTCATCAGGGCTTCAATTTGTTCTCTTTTCTTAATCCGTCTGGAATTAGCTAGGCGGATTTTTTGTTTTTGGAGATAGGTTTGGTATTTCCTGGTAATCTCATAAGCCGCTTCAGGATCTTTTATCCATAGTTCATAGAATTCCATCGGTGTTAAATATCCCAGCGCTTGATGTGGCCTCTTAAAATTGTAGAAATGTTCCCATTCAGCTAAAGCTCGTCTCTGTTCCTCAAAAGTTCTTTTCAATCCGCCTTTCTGGTAGAATTCAAGCTCATCAGTTACTGACCTTTCCACATTAAGTTAGTGCATGATATACTGTACGCATGAAAACAATCATAAAACGCGACCGGAGGGCGCTCGAAAAGCGCCGCCTCATTGCGGGCAGATTTTTTAATAAGGGCGAAAG
>Ga0209542_10002058_pt1 | contig 46077 bp, 42 predicted proteins | sample RifCSPhighO2_01_FD_184028 | JGI IMG/M metagenome (GOLD analysis project Ga0209542, IMG submission 184028) | Soil microbial communities from Rifle, Colorado - Rifle CSP2_plank highO2_0.1 (SPAdes) (version 2) | ecosystem: Environmental > Terrestrial > Deep subsurface > Rock core/Sediment ...
TATATGACTAACGCCATAATCGGAGCTGTCCTTCTCTTATCTTCATATATTATTCTCTACACGATTAATCCTGATTTAGTGGGAGGGACAGTTACTCTGCCAGGGATAGTTAAAACTGCTGGAAATCAAGGAATAATCTCGCAACCCATTTGCACTAACGGAGTCTGTGATAATAATAACGGAATATCTTGTACTCAGAATACAGATTGTCATGTGGTTTGTGTTAATAATATTTGCAATAACGGTACAATAGGGGCCTGCACTCTGGATACAGATTGCCAAGTAGTGCCTAGATTTTTAGCAGGTACAGAAGCTCAATCTGCGGAAGCTTTTTCTGCCGGTTGCTCAAAGACCGTCTCCGGATATCAGGATTTCTCGGTAATAGAATGCCCAGATTCTGCATCCTTGTCTTTATCGCGAGATATAATAATAGAACTTCAAGATACCCCATCAAATCAGCAAGTTGGCGCTACCGTTATTCAAAATAACGGTAATAACGGCGCCGGCAGAAAAGTTGTTATTTTAGATACAGGATATAATCGTAATCACCCCGAATTGAGTTCAAGTTACAGAGGAGGGTGGGATTTTGTTAATAATGATACTGATCCCACAGATGACCATTCCAGCAGTGCTGGCTCTCCGGGTCATGGCAGTCATGTTGCCGGAATCATAACTGCCGATGGAGTAAATGGTCAAGCCAAAGGCATTGCTCCTCAAACCGAAATTATTGCTGGAAAAATATTAGATTCTAAAGGACAAGGTAATTTTAGTACCATAATAACTGCAATATATTGGGCGATTAATGGACCTGATAATATATATGGCACCGCCGACGATTTCCGACCTGACGCTATTAATCTAAGCGTCGGTGCGGGTACTTATACAAATTTATGCGACAATAACGATGCAACCAGCCGAGAAATGGCTAAGGCAATACAATATGCCCGATCTCATGGAGTAGTAGTAGTTATTGCGGCAGGCAATCTCTCGGGTGGGGTGTCTATGCCAGGATGTATCAACGGCTCATTTACGGTAGGGGCAGTTGATTCTTTTGATAGACTAGCCGGATTTTCCGGAAAAGGAGCTGGAGTTGATATAGTTGCACCGGGAGTTAATCTTTTTTCTTCACTGTTAAGTACCAATTATGGAAACAAATCAGGTACGAGCATGGCTACTCCTATGGTATCCGGGTTGATTGCTTTAATAAAAAAAGCTTTTCCTAATTATACGCCAGATGAAGTGGAAAGAGCGATTATTAGTACGGCTACTGACTTGGGAACTCCGGGAAAAGATACTGCTTATGGCTGGGGTAGAATTAGCGCCACTGCGGCCGGTACCGGGTCTACTGCCTGTTCTGGGATATGTGGAACTTTAGTAGCTTCACCGGCATCTTGTACCAAGGGATCAATCACCTCAAACCCTAACTGCAATATTACATTAAGTTATACTTCCAGCGGGACATCCCCCTCTGCTCTTGTTATAAAAAAAGATAACGCAAATTTACAAACATTAACTTCAGCTAACGGAAATGTAATTGATAATAATCCTACTGCAGGGACATACATTTATTCACTTCAAAACAATGCTACAGGGGCAATAATTTCTAGTACCACGGTTTATGTTTATTATACCGGAACATTCACATCGCCGTGGCTTTCTTGTACTAAAAACGTCAGTCCATCAAACTTGGAATGTAATGTAACCCTTAATTATAATCTTGCAGGAAATATTAGCGGAAACGGTGTTATTTATAAAGATGGAACTGCTTGGAGAACAATCAATCTTCCCAGCGGAAGTGTCAGTGATATAAATCCTACTACAGGAACACATACCTATACAATCCGTGACAGTAGAGGCCAAGTTCAAGTGGGGCGAGTGGTTATTAATATTGGAGGAGCGGTAAAAACTAGAGTCATTAATCCCTTATCTTCATCTACCGTCCACGTCGGGAGTCAAATTACTATCACAGGAACTAATCTTGCCAGAGAAGATGAGTGGAAGCGTAGTGTATTTACAGTTCAGATACATGATAAAAATAGGGTTAGACATACTACTCTAGGTACTCTGCCTAGCGCTACCGCCAACAATACCTCCGGAACATGGACGGTTAATCTTGGTAATGGCATGCAACCAGGCAATTACACTCTTAGAGTCGGGCCAACTCTAAACCCTAATGACATCTCAAATGAGATTAATCTGACTATTCTACCCTAATTAATTCTTTTTAATTTTCTTAACTTGCAATTCGTTTAGCTCTAGCCCGCTCAATCTCGGTAAGATATTGCTTGCGTAATCGTACGCTTTTAGGAGTTATTTCAAGATATTCATCTTCTGCCATTACCTCAAGACCCCGCTCTATGTTAAGTGCCAGAGGAGGGGTCAAAGATATTGCTTCATCAGCTCCGGAAGCTCTCATGTTGGTCAATTTTTTACCTTTGGTGGGGTTTACGTACATCCCCTCGCCTTTTGAGGTATTGCCAATAACCATTCCCTCATATACCTCGGCACTGGGACCGATATAGAGCCAGCCTCTATCCTGTAAATTCCATAAAGAAAATCCAAGCGCTTTACCGCTGGCCATGGAAACCATCGAACCGACAGTTCGTCTACGAATTTCTCCTGCATACGGTTTAAATCCAACAACACGCGAAGACATAATGCCTTCTCCTTTTGTATCTATAATAAACTGATTCCGATATCCGAGAAGTCCCCTGGTTGGCCCTTCAAAATATAAACGCACAAGCTCGTCGCTGACAGACATATTATTCATTACAAAACCACGTCCGCCTAGACGTTCGATAATTGTTCCCTGATATTCACTCGGCGTATCAACGATTACTTCTTCAAAAGGTTCTCTCTTTATTCCATTTTCTTCTTTAATGATTACCTGGGGTTGAGAAACTTGTACCTCGTATCCGGCACGCCTCATATTTTCAAGCAAAATAGCGATGTGAAGTTCACCGCGACCCAGAACGCGGAAAGTGTCCGTTGAAAAAAATTCAATATGCAAACCTACATTTACTTCAAGTTCTCGTTCGAGATATTCCCGCAATTGTCTTGAAGTAACAAACTTACCTTCCCTTCCGGCAAAAGGAGAATTATTTACTAAAAAATTAAGAGCGATTGTCGGTTCATCCACTGCAATAGCGGGCAAGGGTTTGGCTTTGTCATTATTAGTAATCGTCTCACCGATATCAATGTCGGGCAAACCGGCAATCATAACAATATCACCGGCAACAGCTCTTTCGGTATCAATCTTTTCAAGGCCCCTGAAAGTAAATATCTTAGTTATTTTACCGGTCCTAGTGTCTCCGTTAGGCTTTTTTACAAAAATGTTCTCTCCGAAAGTTATAACGCCCTGATATATCCTGCCTACAGCTAATCGTCCCAAAAAATTATCGTATCCAAGATTAAAAGGCTGGAGCATTAGCTCTTTCTTTTCTAGCTCATCAGAAGATGCGCAAGGAACATATTTTAAAATAGTCTCTAAAAGAGGAGTAAGGTCGTTTGATTCATCATCCATCTTGAGCTTGGCAATGCCCGCTCTTCCGTCGGCATATACAATCGGAAAGTTAGCCTGTTCATCATTAGCACCGAGCTCAAGGAACAACTCAAAGACCTGCTCTTCGCATTTGACCGGATCAGCCGCCGGCTTATCTATTTTATTAATAATAACTATCGGTTTTAATCCCAATTCCAAAGATTTTTTCAAAACAAATCGTGTCTGAGGCATTGGTCCCTCTTGGGCATCGACAACTAATAAAACTGAATCAATAGAACGAAGAATCCGTTCAACTTCCGAACCGAAATCAGCATGACCGGGAGTATCAACTATATTTATTTTAGTATCTTTATACGAAACTGCCGCATTTTTAGAATAAATAGTTATTCCGCGCTCAAGCTCAAGAGCATTAGAATCCATCGAAACCCCCTCAACAAAAGCGCCAGTTTGGCACATTAAAGCATCGGTAAGAGTTGTTTTACCGTGATCAACGTGAGCTATTATTGCAATATTTCGTATTTCCATACCAGGTAGTGAAAGTTCCGATTGCCTTAAAGCTTTTCTAGAAAAACTTTCAATTTAAAAACACTTAAATTTTATATGCTTACCAGTATAGTAGTAATTATCGGCAAAAAAGATTTCGGAACTTCTACTACCTGGCATAAAAAAGAGGCCCCCAGGCCGTTTAGACTGATATTAATGATACTACGAAAAATCTTATAGGTCAATTATTTTTATTAATACCTGTTCTGGTTATGTCGAAATTCTATTTTTATTCTCTTGCTAAGTTCATATGCATTGCCATGACTAAGTAGCCCAAGATAAGACGCCGATGACTTTTCGGTTAGTTCATGCCCTAATTTATTAAACATTCTTCGTCTTGTTGATGTTCTTAACACGCGATGATGTTGGAAGCTAACCCAACCCAGAAAATCAACACCCGAAGCAATTGTTTTGATGGAGACTTTATCTGGATGAAGTGAAAGTTTTAATTCAATATCCATGAATTTTGATATCTTAGGAATTAAATTTTCTAGATACACACGACTTTTATGAAAAATAACAAAGTCATCGGCATAGCGGATATAGTGTTTAATCTTGAGGGTTCGCTTAACAAATTGATCGAGTCCATTCATATAAATGTTCGCGAATAACTGGCTTGTTAAATTCCCAAGAGGCAGGCCTTTGCCAAATTTATTTTCCGTATGAAAACTATCTATAGTTTCTCCTAGTAACCACATCGTATCTATGCTAACTATGTTATGCCTCAATATGTCTTTCAAGATATCGTGATCAATACTGGCAAAAAACTTTCTAATATCGCATTTCAGAACCCAGGCTGTTCGGCTATGGTTGCGCGAGACAATTCTGCCATATTTTCTAAACTGGTCGATAGCCCGATGTGTTCCTTTATCTATTCGGCAGGAGAAAGAATCAAAAATGAATTTATTGTCAAAATACGGATAGAGAATGCGATAAATTGCATGGTGTAAAAGTCGATCCCGCACACTTGCCTTGTGAATATCACGAGGCCTAGGATCGTTTATTTTAAAAGCCTGATAAGGTCCGTGCCTGTATGTTCTATCCGTAAGTTCTTTATGAAGCGTGAAAATATTATCCGTTAAATAGAGCGAAAACTCGGCAATATCTTTTCGTTTTCTTTTACCACATAAAAACTCCTGCCACGATACGAGCAAATTTTGCACGGAAATGATATCATAATATGCATTATGATTACCTTTAAAGCCCCCCCCCCAGCCTTCCAGCAATGCCTCGATTTTGAGTCGAATCAAGGAGGGATATTTGATTTGGATGAGCGTTGTTCCTCATATGTCAAAAGGTGCTCGCTACACTATCGGCGAACGAATTGAAAATAAATTTCTTGATCTACTGGAACTCGCCTACGCCTCTTATTATACCGAAAAAGATAAAAAATCAGAAAAAATATCGGAGTGCATCTTAATAACTGACTCTCTGAAATTTCTCATTTCTGTGGCATGGGAGGGTAAACTAATTTCCAATAGGCACTATGAAGACACCGCTATGAAACTCGAGGAGATAGGCAGAATGTTGGGCGGATGGAAAAATAGTTTAGCAAATCCCGAAAAGAAAAACCGCAACTCATAGTGCGGAAAAGAAAATACTTTCGAAGAACGAAGACGAACCCAATGCCAAGATCCCACCTGCCGACCGGATACACCCAAAGGGCAGCGAGCCACAAACCACCGCCATCGCGCACGAGCCTGAACACGCCAGGAGCGCCGTCACGATCAGAAATGTATAATGTACCATCTATGCCACTGCCCACCTGATCATAAAAAGGTTGGGCTGTATTTTATTTGGGAGCAAAACTCCTCCAATACACCACACCAAGTGCTTTCTTTTTGTATGACAGAACACAAATCCTCTCCGCCAAGCCATAACCGGGCAGACTCTCAATTTGTATTTGCCGGAAAGGTCTCGGAAAACCATGGCCGTCCGATGCAACCAATCTAATACTATTGTACCAAAAAAAAATTAAGAAAAGTATCCAAAAATCTCCGCCAAAGGCGGATCCGCCACCGGCGGAAAAAACCTAAGAATTAAGAATTTAAGAAATAAAATTCAAAAAATCAAAGCACTAATCACTTGCGAAGAACGAAGACGAACCCAATGCCAAGACCCCACCTGCCGACCGGATACACCCAAAGGGCAGCGAGCCACAAACCACCGCCATCGCGCACGAGCCTGAACACGCCAGGAGCGCCGCCACGATCAGAAATTTGTTGCATAGCGATATAAAGCCATTCTCTTGACGGCTGATTTTCATACTGTAGGCGAAGGTGTGGGCCGACTTCGGCGGGACACAATTCTAATCCAAGTTCTTTTGCTTTTGCATAAATTTCGTCTGTCGTCGGTTCTCGCGTGAAACCCAAATCTTTAACTTTTAATCGTACTAAGGTGAGATTCTCTAAACTTTAACTGACAATAAAATCTTTGCTTTTGAGCATGTCTTGGGCATATAAGCTAATATTTATTTTTTGCTTTTGAAGTTCTTCTATAAGTTCTTCTGAGGTTTTGCCGCCAATTGTAATATTTTCTCGATGGATTTTACCTTCAGGGAATGAGGTATATATATTTTCCATGTTCTCCGGTAAAGCCTGAAATATGCCTGGCTCAAGTTTACCCATAAAAGCCTTAGTGTTGCCGTTAATATCTTTTTTCGCTGTAGCAATTTCTTCGGGTTTGCAGTCAAATACAACCAGGGCATCTTTTTGCGGATCTCTCCTGTCTCTCAGCTCCTTTATTCTGGGATCTCTTTTATAGCCAAAGCCTTCTATAGATGAATCGATTTCGTATAGGAAGGTGAGATCGTCCTTGGTAAGCTCTTGGTCGTTTTTCATCTTTTTCTCGATTGCGGTGAGAGCCTTCATATCGGCAGATGTTTTGCGGTATCTCTCGGCTCCAGGTAATTCATTCATCCTGGTATTAGCGATATCAACCATATTCCCTTCAAGATTCTGGTTGTTATCAGCGACTCCGCGAACTTCACCAATGCTATTACCTTGCATCCGGATGGCAATACGAGGAATAGCAGGTTTGCCTTGTTTGTCATTTGTATAGTAGACATAAAAATCTCCGCCTTTGAGCTGGGTCTCGGCAGTCGCAAATCCTTTAGTGCACCAGGCCGTGCCCTTGTTTTGAAGAGATGCCCAAAGCGCAGTCGGATCAGTTCCTTTCTGATATTTTACCCACTTCCCCTCCATTTTTTCGCGCATCTCTGATGTTATCTCTCCGGCTTGTTTGATGCCTTCTGCGTATTGTTTAGCAAAAGAGAGTTTGGCAAAGTCGGTGGCTCTTTCTCTGGTGATAAGCTGATCTGCGGGAGTGCCGGCCGCCTCCTGGGCTTTCCGCAGTTTACCCAGAGTTTCGGGATCTTTTGCGGCCTCCATCCGCTCCTGGATAAAAGCTAAGGCGCCGCGATCTATTTCGGGGAAAAGACGGACGGTTCCCTCGGAACGCTTGATAAATTCTCCTTTGTCTTTATCATAATCACCAAGGTCAAGGATATTGCGAAAAACATAATATCTGAACCAGACCGGATAAGGCTCATTAGCATCAGAAAGATACGATATCCAGTTATCAAGCGATTTTTCGAGGTCTTCGACGGCAATCTCTCCTCTTTGCGCAAGCTCCTCGGCTCCATAATGAGCTTCAATGCCCATTTCTCTCGCAGTGCGCTCTTCCACACGGGCAGCTCCTTCAGCTATTTTTTCTTTGTTTGGACGCACGTATTTCTCCATCACCATTTCCCGGAGAAGAGAAAGCGCACGCGGGCGTGGCTCGCCTTCAAACATTTTTTTCTCCTGCTCTTTGCCGAGATCAAGCACAAGCCGTTCCAGGCGGTCAAGATAATTTTGAATCCTAGCCTCAGGTTTTTGGGAAACTTTATCGCCCTTGCGTCGCTGAGTGCGTTCAGCCGATTTCTCAACCTCAGGGGAAGTATGTAGATTATATTTTTCTTTGAGGAAGCTTGGGTTTTCCATGTCGATATTTTAACTTAAAATCGGGTTGACTACAAACTCTTATGCATATGATTCTATGCATTAAAAAATCCACTAATCTCTTTATTCGTAAGGGGTCGTATCTCGCCCGGTCGCAGAGTTCCTAAATGAATATTCCCTATCCTGACTCTTTTTAATTCTTTTATTGTGGTTTGGAGCTCATTGAGCATTATACGTATCTGATGCTTTTTACCTTCGTGGAGAATTACTTTAAGCAAATGACTATTTACTATTTTAGCCTGAGCAGGAAGAAGCTTGCCCAGTTCCTCTGTCTCCATCCCTTTTGCAAAAACTGCCGGAATTCCGCTTCTTAACGGTTCTCTGACTTTCACCATATATTCTTTTTCAAATTGTTCTTTATCGCCTAAAACCTTAGCGGTCAAACGCCCATCATTAGTTAAAATAAGCAGACCTTCGGACTCCTTATCAAGACGACCAATAGGAAAAATTCCTTTTTTCTTCCAGTCTTTAATTACGCTTGGAGCGCCTTCCAAATCCTGAGTAGCCAGCCCCCTAGGTTTATAATATGCAAAATATTGATATTGTTTATTATTTTTTACACTCACCACATCCTTTTCGTTTATCATCATCCCCTGTTTAGCTCTTTTTCCATTAACCATTACCAAACCGGCATCAACAAGCCTATCGGCCTCATGTCGTGACGCAAAACCCTTATCTCTCAAATATTTGTTTATTCTTAGGGGATATATCATAGATTATTTACTTAGCATTATTTACTTATCATTATCTGCCTAGCATCATCTTAGGTATCGTTCTAGTTTTTTGCAAAACATTAGAATGGAGTGGGCGCGGGATGTGAGTTTGTGGCGGACATTGGGGCCATCATTGCGTTTCATCACTAAACCGGCTATTGCGAGCTTGCGAATATGATCAGAAGCATTCTCATACCCTATTTTTAATTTATCCGCTATTTCTATAACCGAAAGCTCCGCATCGCTCTCCAAAAGCTCTAATATCTGCAATCGCCGATGATTAGCAAATCCCTTAATAATTCTCTCTAATTTTTTATACTGTAATGCCATGCCGCTATAATATCACACAATCCCCTCCTCATTCTAGATTTTTGCAAAAGACTAGGATGAGGGGGGGGGATATTTATTCAAAATATTTATTATAAAAAATCAATAATTAATCATTAATTATTGGCTCTAGCTATTTTTTTAGAAACCGAGCCTTCAAACAAACGAATAGCTGGTCTGTTTTCTTTTTTATAAACTATTAGAATACCTAATAATCTCTCGCATTTAGGACAGATAAGATTAGATTTGCCAATTTTTGATCCGATGACTCTATCCAAATACGTTCTTTTTAAAATCCCGGGTCCGTCTTTCTGATAATAAAACAGGTGCATACTACACTTAGCACAGCTCACGTCTAAAAGACGGGAATGTCCGCCTCGCACTCTTCTATATTTGTCGTTTTTAAGATTAATTTTCATCCGATAGATTAAATCTAATTATTTTGACTATTGTATCCAAATTAACCCTATCCCCGTAGTACTTCTTTAAAGATTCTAACATTTCTTCTTTATTATTCCATTTCTCATGGCCATCGAGGTCAACGTCGTCTACCTCTGCCAATTTTTTATTTATTACATCCATAATTACGGCTTTAGCAAATACATTTCCATCATCGCTATTAATCAATTCCAAATCATCGCCGACTTTCAAATCTTTATCATCAAATAACCGCATCGTAGCAGTTTTACTTCCATCTATAATCCATCTCGCCTTAAAATCTTTAAATTTAAGTGTCTTCATTTTTCCCTGATTTTATCGTAAAATTCCAGCTTTTACAATTTCTGGCGAAGTCCATCCGTAGCATTTTCGAAACCGTTGCAATAATAAAAGTGAAGGGGCTATACCCTAGGGAGGAAACACGCAGGAAAAATTGGCTTGGTTTCTCGTTCTGACGAGAACAATTTTTTCGAGTACTTAAGATTCGGTTTCCGCAGGAAGAAACCGAATGTGGTCCGAGTCTGGGTATAGCCCCTGAACGATGGTTTGGTTGTCCCGGAGCATAGGCAGAGAAAATGGTGAGGAGGGGCTGAGTTAGCTATTTATCCCCCGCTATCTTATTCAAAATCTTCTTAACTTTCTCCAGACTATCCGTGTCGTGAATTGATATAGCAATGATATTTTTGCTAATCTTCCTAAGCACTGTCATCTTCTTTTTGAGTTCAGTCGGAGAAACCATATCGCTTTTACTTAAAAATAAATATTCAGGCTTCTTGGCCAATTCTTTAGAGTATTTTGAAAGCTCTTTTTTTATTACTTTATAATCCTTAACCAGGGTTTCAGATTCTTCTGAAATTAAATGAAAAAGTATTTTAGTTCTTTCCACGTGCCGAAGAAATTTAATTCCTAAACCTTTGCCACTTGAAGCACCTTCAATAATACCTGGAATATCAGCTAAAATAAGGTCATAGTACACCCCAAGATTCGGCTCAAGAGTCGTAAACGGATAATTAGCAACCTTGCTATTGGCGCTAGTTAGTTCATTAAGCAGACTTGATTTACCGGCATTAGGCAGACCGATTAATCCGACATCGGCTATCAATTTAAGCTCAAGCCTTACGGTAAACGACTCTCCTAATTTCCCCGGAGTAGACTGTCTTGGACTGGTATTGGTTGATGAACGAAATTTAAAATTTCCTCTCCCGCCATGCCCGCCGTGAGCAATCAAAACTCTTTCGCCTATTTTTACGATTTCATTGATCCCCTTTTTATCTAGATTATGGATAACCGTTCCGACCGGAATTTTGAGAATTAAATCATCTCCGTCATGACCATCGCTATATTGGCCTTTACCATCTTTGCCGTCATCGGTCACAACTTCTTTTTGGTTCCTAAATTGATTAAGAGCGTTCAAGTCAGAAACACCTTCAAAATAAATATCACCGCCATTACCGCCATCGGCTCCGGTCGGACCGAGACTCATTAAATTCTTATTAAAAGCCACGGCACCGTCACCGCCCTTTCCAGCTCTCACTCTAATTGTAATATCGTCAATAAGCATAACTAATTATATCTAGTACCCTCGCACTTAGCCAAGTTCAAAAATTCTAAGATTCTATAAATGTTAAAGCTACTCCACGCTTATTTGCCCTTCCGGTTCTGCCGATTCTATGCACATAATCATCATAAGTTGCAGGCAAATCATAATTAATAACATGACTGACGTCAGCGATATCAAGACCCCTAGCGGCTACATCAGTAGCTACTAACACCTGAATGCGACTATCTTTAAATAACCCTAATGCACGCTGACGCGTAGATTGAGTCTTGTTGCCGTGAATAGACTCTGTCTTAAAACCATTTTGCGCAAGAATATTCGAGAGTTTTTCAGCCCCGTGTTTGGTGCGGGAAAAAATTAATACTTTACTAAATTCAGGCTTGCTAAGCATGTCATTCAACATACCAAGTTTTGTATCGCCTTGTCGGACCCTTACAACATCCTGCTCAACATTAGTAGCGGTATCTCTAGTTTTTACAGAAATTCTAATCGGTTCATAAAGAAATTCATGAATAAGGTTTTCAATTTCCCTTGAAATAGTTGCTGAAAAGAAAAGTGTATGACGCGGTTTGGGCATACCATCCATTACGAAACGCATATCATGAACAAAGCCCATATCAAGCATTCTATCAGCTTCATCAAGAACAATTGTATTAAATTTGGCTCGATTAATTTTACCGCGCTCAATCAAATCTTTTAATCTTCCCGGCGTACCTATAATAAAACTGTTGTGATAGCGCAGTTCCGACATTTGTCTGCCGATACTCATACCGCCAACGCAAGATACAGAGAAAATTTTCATACCCCGAGTGAAACCTTTTAATTCATCTTCAATTTGCAAAGCTAACTCTCTGGTCGGGACAATAATTAAAATCTGCTCTCTGGGATTAAGACGAACTTTATTTATAAGCGGAATAAGAAAAGCAGCCGTTTTACCGGTACCGGTATTGGCAATTCCCACCACATCTTGACCGGCAAGAATATGCGGAATGGCTCTATCCTGAATTGGCGTCGGCTCACTATATTTTTTATTTATAATTGCCTGCTTAAGAATCGGGACAATATCAAAATCCTGAAAATTATGTTCAGGTTTATAATGTTCAACTTCTTCAGTGAGCACTATTTTATTAATAAATTTAGATGGATCGATTGATTCATCGCGAGAACCTCTGCGCCCGCCACGGCCTCTGTTCCCACCCCTGAATCCCGGTCTTGAGCCGAAAGACCTACCGGATCCGCCTCTGGCGGACCTAAAACTTCGTGTATGCATAATATCTAAGAACGCAATTAAAATACGCTCTAAACAGCCAAAAATTGGCCGATAACGACTAGTCTTTATAATTAAAGGCGACTAGGGAGTCTCGCCAGTTTTTAGATGAAAGCTTGAATACTTCGGTGCCTTAGGCACCTCAAAAACTAATGAGATTCAATGTTATATATCCATTATATATGAAAAGTATTAAAAAGTCAATCGCTCCCGCTTCTTCATATAATACTTCTTTTCTCTGGGAGAAAAATGCTCAATGGAATATCTCAACATTGTTCTGGGCATACTACCAGAATATACATCCAAAAAACCAATTAATTCTTTTTTTGACACATTTTTTCCAGCTTCACGAAGCATCCAGCCAACGGCTTTATGTATTAGATCGTGCTTATCGCCCAAAAGCATCTCGGCTAGCTGATAGGTATCCTTAGCTTGCTGTTGTTTAACTATAAAGTAAAAGGTTGCAACAATAGATACTCTTTTCTCCCAAAGATTGTTTGAACGGACTAACTTTCTTAAAATGTCCCTTGGTTTATTGGCAAGATAGGCTCCGACTATATTGGAAGCGGACAAATCAACCAAATCCCAGTTATTTACATTCTTGGCAATATTCTTTAAATAAATTTCAAATATTTTCTTACGAATTTTTTCATCACCCCTCCTAAACTGACTGACTAAAATCACAAGTGCTACCAATCTTTCTTCGTGAATTTTAGAATGAAATAATTCCTCTACTTCTTCTAACGATAAATCCTTGAATTCTTCAGCAAGTTTTCTTGATTGCGGTACTGAAACTCCAATTAGCACATCTCCCTCGGCATATTCCCCTTTCCCCGATTTAAAAAATCTTTGCAGAAACTTCGCTTTTTCTTTATTACCTAAGCGTCTTAATTTTTTCTTTAGGTTAGCAATAGACATATTATAAAAAATAAAAGCCACGAAATTATCGTGGCTATACTAATATCAATCAACGGAGATACCCATCTCGCTAGAAAGCTTCTCGGCTTCCTCAACCATAGCGCCCAAACCGACTTTAATGCCCTGAGCCCAAAAATCTTCACTAGTAGGATCAAGATCAAATGGTTTAAGTAATTCAACCACATTCTTAGTTCCACCGGAGCCAAGAAGGTCCAGATATAACGGCTCAAATTTATCACCTAAACGCGATTGTTGAGCATAAAGACTTTGAGTACACAGTTCGCCAAATGAATATCCATAGACATAAAATGGCCGGTGAAAATGACTAATATAAGCCCAGAGATGTTCGGCATTCTCATAGGTAAAAATTTCGCCATCTTTACCATAGAGGGATACCAGTGTTTCTAGCCATAGTTTATCTAAATCGCCAGGGGAAAGTTTTTCAGGCTCATTCCAATTTGTATAAGAAGCGTCCATACCATGAATTCGTCTTTCAAAATTAGAAAACCCTATCTGCCTAACTGAAGTATTTATGGTATCGTCTATCTTACTCATAAGAAGAGCCAATAATAACTCAGTCTTACCCTTCTCTACCAAGATTTTTCTAAAAAAATTATAAGTTGTCATCTCGCCAAAAGTCGAAGCAAATTCACAATAAGCAATCGGGGCATGAAACATAAGGGGTCCTTGAGACCTGCCACCTAATACACCGTGAACACTATGGCCAAGCTCGTGAGCAAGAGTCATTACATCGCGACTTGAACCCATATAATTAAGGAATATGAATGAAACAGGATTATTACCAGGCAACACGACAGTGTGATTAAAAGCTCCTCCACGCCTGCCTTTCATCGCAGGCGCATCAATTCTTTTCGCTTTAATACATTCCCGAATAAGCTCCGCTAAAGTCGGACTGAAACTTTCATAAGCCTCCAAAACGATTTTCATCCCGCTATCAAAAGGTACCGAGATCGTATCGGCAAAAGGCATTGGCACATTACGATCGCTCCATCGAAGCGTTTTAAGACCCAAATGAGCAGCTTTTAAACGGTAGTACCGCTTGGTAAGAGGTCCGGCAACATCATTAACAACCCTATGCAATGTATCAACTACGGAATCAGGAATACGATTAGATTTATTAGCCGATTCCATGGGGTGGCGATAAGAACGTTCCTTGTTATCAATTCCATTCGCGCCCGTAACCATATATAGTGTCTGAGCAGAATATTTAGCAAACTGACCACCAAGGCCTTTATTGATAGCTGTCATTACTTTAAATCTTTCATCGGCATCATTTGAATCCGTAAGACCATGAAGCATCGCTGTTAATGTCAGCTTATTGCCGTCTAGTTCAAATTCCAAATCCGCTTCAAGCTCATGAAAAAACTCTCCCCACGCTTCCGGTCCGAAGGGCGAACGCTTAGCAAGCGCTGATTCTACGGGTTCAGTCAAAAGATGAGGTTTAAAAACCCTAGAATGTTCTATCCATGGCCGATGTTTTGCTACAACCGGATCACTATCATATAATCCGGTGAGGACCTCGTCGCTAATAGCTACCAGCTCAATATCAAAAAAAGCCATATACTCACCCGCTGCCATACTTATTCTTCTTTCAACTTTAGCGATTTTAGCTTTCAGGATTGGATCCGAAACATTAGTACTTTGCCTAAGACCCAAATAAGCGGTCTTGTTTTTAAGCATAGTAATATTTGAGAGATCAGTAATAGCCTGACCCAAGTTTTTTGCTAAATTACCCTTATGAACAGCATGAAAATCCTTCATCATCTTAACAAGAACATCCAGATTAACATCGAGCTGTGGGTCATCCAATCCCGAATACATCAGGCTTAAATCCCATCTTACATTTTCAGCGCCAGTTGTTGTCATTTTGTCCTTCATATTTCTTAAAGAACTTTCGATGATTTAAACATATTAAAATATTTTAGTCAAATTCATCATTTAGAACTCTGATTTTATTCCTCTTTATTTTATCAGTAAATACAGTATAACCAAAATATAACTACGAGAATTTAATTGAAAAAATCTGTTTTTTGTTGTAGAATAGTAAAAGTTTAAACATTATTGGGGGGTCGTCTAACGGTAGGACAGTGGCCTTTGAAGCCATTAATATAGGTCCGATTCCTATCCCCCCAGCAAACGGTTTTTGCAAGTAAAACTTAACTAATTTTAATGTAGCGGGATAGTAAGTTAGAACCTAATCCTAACAATGACCAAACTTAATTACGAGAAGAAACTAGACTTATCGTTAACTGATGACAAGAATTTCCAAGTTGCATTAGGTTTAATAAATAAAATAAGCAAAGGAAAGGTTTGGCTTATTGGAAGTGGCGTTTATAAGAATCTACTCAAAATAAAACATGGAATAAATTTAACTCCTGATGATTACGATTTTGTAGTTGAAAAGATAAAGAAACCGCTACCAAAGTTAAAAGGCTGGGAAGTAAGTAAAAATACTTTTGGAAACCTGCGCTTCAAGAAAGACGGAATTACGGTTGACCCCATACCTCTTAATAATATACTGCTACTTAAAGAATGAGGTTGGAAACCTAACATCCGTAATTATATGCGACTGGTCATGTTCTCCGTTCAGGCAATTGCTTTCGATATAAAACATAAGAAATTAATTGGGGAAAAAGCGATAGAAGATATAAATAAAGGAGTTATGCGCATAAATAACCTAAGAACCTATGAATGGACGGCGGCAAAATATGGAGATAAGATTAGTTTGAAGGCTGTGTCCAAAAAGTTAAAATTGAGACCACTTAATTAAGGTCTGTCACGACTCGCACAAAACTTGCATTAACCACCTAAGTGTGGTATGATTAAGTTATTCTGATTCCAAGAAAAGTAGGCGGCAATGAGTAAGGTTCGTTTGTTCTTCGGCAATCTGTTGATTCAGGTTGGCCAACTCTTGAAAGGCAAAGAGTCAGCCAAGACCTTGCAGGTCATTTTTCACTTCAGTCCCACTTTCGAACTCTTGGTCGACTACTATGATTCGTCTTGGTCGCCGAGAGACGGAGCAATGTTCGGAAAAGCTTACACTTTTCAGCATCGTGTCCTGGCGATTCATGAAGCAGTCGAGTACGCCAAGAACAACAACTACGACCTACTTCAGGTCGACACGGCGGAACGGGGCAAGTCGCCCAAGACCGTCGAGGTAATGACAATTCACTAGAATGGAACGTCTCTTCACAAGAGACTCGCTGACCGAGAACGGTCATTTTTCTTTTTCTGAATCTTATCTAGTTACTAGAACTAGCGGATAAAATAACCAGACAGGCTGGTCTATCACGACTTGCACAAAACTTGCACTAACCACTGAAGTGTGGTATAGTCTAATTATTCTGAAATCCTAAGAAGGGCGATTACATGTCACTCCTGCCTGTACGACCTGGCCGTCTCGACGACCCCGTTTTCCTAAAAGATTTTCGAGAACATGTTACTTTGGAACTTCTGGAGCTATTAACAGACTCCGGATCTAAGTATTACGGTCCGAGAGCCAACATAATCTTTGATTGTTTTCAGAGAGATGGGATACTTCCAGCCGGTGACCGTCTTGTTAACGGTATGTTCATTCGTTGTTGCCAAGAGATCAGATTGACACACGACGAAACCAATAAGTTGATCATGGATTGGTTCAGAATGTAGTTAAACGCCAGCACAGAGCTCAGCTCCGGCTGGCTCTTTGCTTTTTATAGAGATATAATATTTTTATATGCTCAAACCTATCAAAATTGAGGTCGGGAAAATAGCGCCGGATTTTGAATTGCTCGATCAGAATGGCAAACTCCACAAACTTTCGGATTATCGCGGAAAAACAGTCCTGCTTTACTTTTATCCTAAGGATGATACTCCCGGATGTACTAAGGAGGCTTGTTCAATAAGAGATTCTCAAGCAAATTTTAAAAATCTTACTACTGTGGTCTTGGGAGTGAGCGTAGATTCAATTAAGTCACACAAGAAATTTGCGGAAAAATACAAACTCCCTTTTACTCTTTTATCAGATGAGAAAAAAGCAGTTGTTAACCTATACGGAGTATGGGGGAAGAAAAAGTTTATGGGACGTGAATATATGGGCACTTTACGAAGCTCATTTCTTATTAGTCCTGATGGGAAAATCGCCAAAATCTACGAAAAGGTTAAACCTGAAATCCATGCCGAAGAAGTTTTAGAAGATATAAAAAGAAATTAAATCTATGTATTACGTCTATATACTAGAGTGTAAAGACAAAACGCTTTACACCGGCATTACTACTGACGTAGCCCGCAGACTTAACGAGCATAAAACAGGCAAAGGCGGACATTATACACGCGCGAAAAAAGTAAAAAAGATTCTATACACTGAGCAACGTAGAACAAGGAGTCAGGCCTCCAAACGAGAAGCTGAAATTAAGTCTTGGCATAGAGAAAAGAAATTAGCTTTAATTAAATCGTAAAAGAATTATCCCGCCCCGAATCTAGACATTTTCTAATTTATAGTAAATAATAGATTTATGAAAAATATAATTATTGGTATTATTATTGTTTTAGTAGTCGTGTCTGGCAGTTATTATTTATTTTTTGGTCCGAATGACGGGACAAAAGATGCAGGCGCTACTACCAATGGTAATACTAAAAAATCTCCTATGATAACAATCGATACAAATTATGGAAAAATAGTTTTTGAAACTTATGATGCAGATGCCCCAAACACGGTTAATAATTTTATTAAACTTGCAGAGAAGGGCTTTTATAACAACTTGACCTTTCATAGAATTATTAAGGGGTTCATGATTCAGGGAGGAGATCCATCGGGTAATGGTACCGGCGGTCCGGGCTACCAGTTTGCCGACGAACTTAATCCAAACACCGCCTCCTATAAGGCAGGCTATACAAAGGGAGTTGTGGCGATGGCAAATGCAGGACCCGACACAAATGGCAGTCAGTTTTTTATAATGACAGAGGATTATCCCCTACCAAATAACTATACTATTTTCGGCAAAGTAGTTTCCGGTCAGGATGTAGTAGATACGATAGCAAATCTTCCAAAAGGACAAAACGACAAGCCTAACAGTCCAGTGATAATGAAGACAGTCACAGTTGAGTAATTAAATAATTATATAAAAAGAGTGATTTTTTATCTAGAATATGCTATAATGTATACATACATGAAAAACCCACTTATTCCACTACTACTCATAGGCATATTGCTTTCTGCCAGTTTTGGGCTGGCTAAGATGAATCATATGGACAATCAGGGCGGTCATGTTCAGTGTCCATTTGAAACAGCGAGGGTAACTGATTGTACACGACTACAAACACCCATAAATTCTGTGACCTCGCATCTCAGTGCTTTATCTAAATTTTTATCAACAATTCCAGTTAACGGTTTCGATGGCTTAATCTCAATATTCTTAATATTTGCTCTTACTATTTTTGTTACCTTCAATAAGGAATTTGAATTATTTAGACTAAATCCCCTATTCGTAAAAAGCAATCTTCGTAAAGCTTTTGTGTCGTCCAATAAAATTCTACTTGCTCATTGGCTAGCGCTTCACGAGAATAGCCCTTCATTCATGTCGGGGCGCTAAGTATCTTACCATCCGCCGGCTGGCGGAGTCGCATGGTTTGATACTTTGCGTCTTAAACCCTTTCACCAGCTGGTGAAAAAGGGATTTTTTTGTTGATTAAAAAAAATATTATGAACAAATATGCGGTTATCGCAATATTTGCCGGAACCATATTGTTAATTGTTGTGTTGATATCCTCAAAAACAGGGAGTCAACAAGACCAAATCGTCCCAACCTCCAGTGGAAAACTGGAAATCACTGAGGAAAGATTTGATTTCGGAACTATTTCAATGGCTGATGGAAATGTTTCCTATGCCTTCACGGTGAAAAATGTAGGTCCTGAAGAAGTAATATTATCTAAATTGTTTACATCCTGTATGTGCACCAAGGCCACACTGAAGATTGGAGATAAAAAATTCGGACCATTCGGAATGCCTAGCCATGTCGCCATTCCTACTATTAGAGCCATTCTGTCTCCACAGGAAACAGCAGAGGTTGAAGCCGTTTTTGATCCCAATGCCCATGGCCCAGCTGGAGTAGGTAAGATAGAACGTGTCGTGACTTTAGAAAATAACGCCGGAGAACCGGTGGTGTTTGAGTTCAGCGCCATGGTTACACCTTAAATTTATGCGAAGATTATTAATCACAATCAGTATCACGTTAGCTGTTATAGCAATTCTCATCGTTCTCAAGAATAGTTCGGGTTCGTCTGTTTGGATTTGGGGCTTGAGCAATAATGGGACCTGGCTTTTACCGCTGGTTTTCTTTGCGGCGCTTCTTGATAGTATCCACCCGTGTTCTTTCTCCATCCTGCTCATAACCATAGCCTTTCTATTCAGTATGCAAATGACTAGAAATAAAGTACTTCTTATCGGTGGGACTTATGTTCTTGGTATTTTTGCTGCTTATCTGCTTATAGGTATGGGTATATTTCAAGTTTTACACTTATTTAATACACCGCACTTTATGGGCAAGCTTGGAGCAATCGCTCTGATTATATTTGGCCTTCTCAATATAATTAATTATTTATTCCCAAGATTTCCAATTAAACTCAGCTTACCCCAATCAACTCATTCATCTATGAGTAGATTAATAGATAAAGCTTCTCTTCCGGCCGCATTCGGACTAGGCGCCTTAGTGGGCATTTGCCAGTTCCCTTGCATGGGTGGGCCATATCTTATGGTTATAGGTTTACTACGTGACCAAGTTACATATATAAAGGGCTTAAGTTATTTATTACTTTATAATATCATTTTGATTATTCCATTACTGACTGTCCTTGTAATTTCAGCCGATAAGGCTCTGGCCGATAAAGCTCAACAATGGCAACAGCAAAAACGCTCCACCATGAAAATAGGCGGGGGCATTGTAATGATAATCTTGGGATTTATAATATACCTGATATGAAAATAAATATTTGTCCAATATGTGTAATTGTTAGTGGCATCTGGCTCATCTTAAGCGCGGGTGTGGCATGGGGTTATCTTGCCTCAGAACAATTTATGATTCCCATCGCAATACTAATGGGAGGATCTGTTGTGGGAATTGCTTATCAAGGCGAAAAGAAGTTTATCTGGGCATCGACTCATTCCTTAATCTGGAAAATAATTATAATCTTCTCAGGAATGCCGGCTGCCTATCTATTTGTCATCAATCTAAGTAAACCGTTAGTTGTAACAGAATTTATTTTACTTATAATAATCGCTTATTTCTTTTTTATTAAGCGGCTAAAACAGCCGGGCGGATTACATACAATCAGCCAGATAGAAAAACAAATGGAGCAATGCTGTTAAAATGGATAATGAAATTAAAAAACAAAGTTACAAGTTTATAGGAATCTGTATTGTTGTTTCCGCTACTATTATAGGCGGATCGATAATGCTATCTTCGAGACTTAAGCCAACAGGAGGTGAGGCTCTATCAGCTAAGGCTTTGGCAAAATTAGAACAAACCATAACTCCCAACCAAGGGATTACCTTACCGGCAATATGGGGCGACTTAGGAAAACGCCTTGTTGAAAATGGGGTTATAGACCAGAAAAAATTTGATGATCTATACGCTCAACGCGGTGGTCTTGATGAAAAAACAGGAAATCTACTTACTGGAAATAATAATGAAAAATTAGTAATCACAAAAGAAAATGCGAATATAATGCTTAATCTTCTTTGGGCTCTAGGCCTTGGAAATAAAAATGAAATCTTAGAAAAGGGCGAAATGGCAGATCCGCAATATGGCGGTGCGGATAAATTCGCATCAACTGGCGGCTGGACGTTAGCATCTGGTAATCCTATGGATCATTATAGCCGTCATCCGATGATATTCCTGACACCAGAACAACAGCTATTAGTAGAAAATGTCAGTAAAAATATCTATCGTCCGTGTTGCGGTAATTCCACTCATTTCCCTGATTGTAACCATGGTATGGCAATGTTAGGCCTGTTAGAACTAATGGCTTCGCAAGGCATCAGTGAATTGGATATGTATAAAGCCGCTCTTGCCGTAAATTCTTATTGGTTCCCGGATACTTATCTTAATATCGCGCAATACCTGAAATCAAAAGATATTAGCTGGAATAAAGTCGAAGCTAAAGAAATTCTAGGAACAAATTTTTCCAGCGCAGCAGGATATCAACAAATTCTTAAGCAAATTCAGCCAGCAACTGGCGGACAAGGTGGAAGTTGTGGTGTATAATTGAACGGCTATGAAAAAAGTTGAATTAAAAATTAATGGCATGCACTGCGCAAGCTGTGAAGTGCTGATTGAAAGAAATTTCAAAAAAATCCGTGGCATTGAAAAAGTAAATGTTAATCATGCAACCGGAAAGGCGACTATTTACTTTTCCCAAACACCCCAATACAAAGATTTAGAGGCAGCAGTTAAGGAGGGTGGCTATAGTATTTCACTGCCTAATCCCCGCTATTCCGGCTCTAATATGCCTAGAACGACAGTTAAAAAAAATACTGGAAAAGATTTTATCGGGATTGGAGCCACATTTCTTATTATTGTAGCGGTATATTTAGTTCTTAAGCAATTCGATTTTCTACCGGACAACTTTTCGATTTCAAGCAATATGAGCTATGGTTTTGTATTTATGATTGGCCTTGTTGCCGCTATTTCTTCTTGTATCGCCGTGACTGGTGGGTTATTGTTGGCTGTAGCCGGTAAATATAACGAATTAAATCCTAATCTCAATGGTTACCAAAAATTTAAACCACACATCTACTTCAACATAGGACGGATTATCTCATATACCCTATTAGGAGGAGCAGTCGGTGCTCTTGGTTCGGTTCTGACTATTTCGACCAAGGCGACCGGCTTTCTGACAATATTTGTAAGCTTAATTATGGTTATTCTTGGTTTCCAGCTACTTAATCTTTTTCCGTGGCTAAGACGTTTTCAACCGAAAATGCCTAAATTTTTGGCGCATAGAATCCATGACGCTAGCAGTTCAGGAAACAAGGGTGCTCCATTTTTTCTTGGCGCTTCAACCTTCTTTCTTCCTTGTGGTTTCACTCAGGCATTACAACTCTATATCTTAACCACTGGCAATTTTACAGTCGGAGCATTAACGATGTTGGCTTTTTCTCTCGGTACATTACCGGCACTTATTTCTTTAGGCGCGATATCAAGTTTCGTAAAAGGCGCTTTTCAAAAGCACTTTTTAAGATTCGCTGGTGTATTTGTGGTACTGCTAGGTCTTTTTAATGTTAACAATGGCCTAGCTCTAACTGGAAGCTCTATCGATCTTGCGCAAATCTTCCGTCAAAATAATAATACAATCCAAACCGATACTAGCCAGAAAGCTGGAATCATCGGTGGAAAACAGATAGTGTCAATGAAAATTTCGGGTCTTAGCTATATACCCAGTAATTTTACAGTCGTTCAGGGAATACCAGTAGAGTGGCATGTTGATGGCACTGAAGCTCAAGGATGTGCAAGGGTTATCGTTTCGTCACAACTGGGTATTGCCGAATATTTACCGGCACAAGGGGAAAAAGTTATTAGTTTCACTCCGGAACAAACTGGGTCAGTCGCATTTAGCTGTCCGATGGGCATGACTACGCGAGGATCGGCATTTGAAGTTGTTCCCAATATCGAAGGCATTGTTCCTGCAACTGATTCTGGAACAAGTTTTGACTTAAACTCTGAACAACAAATCTTAAATGGTCCATTTCAAAAAGTGTCTCTAGAGATGTCCCGCGAACGAGGGGTCTATCCAAATAGTTTTAAGATTAAAAAGAATATTCCAGTTCAGCTTACTATCGATGCTAAAGTTCCCTTAGGCGGTTGTATGTCGGTAATGGTGATTCCTGAATATGCTGTTACTTTGCCGATGAAACTTGGAGAAAATAAAACAGTGTTTACGCCCACTAAAGCCGGCACCATTTATCTGACCTGCAGCATGGGGTCAAAAATGGCCCAGTTTGTAGTAGAATAAAAAATGAACAAACAACAAGAATTTGAGGCCTTAGCTCAAGAAGTGAGAGAAGAAAAATATAATGAACACAAAGAGACAAACAAGGAAATGAGCTTAGGTTCATCTAGACAATTCCTTTTGGGTTCAATAATAATAAGCGTAGGCCTGATTATATCAACACTCATATTAATAAAATAACTAACAAATTAAATAATATGGATAAAATTATTGTCACTATTTCAGGAATTTTAGGAGTTCTATTCACCTATTGGTTTTTCCTGATGAAAAGAGGAAAAACTGTAACAGTTAAAGATGAGATAGAGATAACAATTGAAGGGGGCTATTCGCCTGAATCAATATCTATACCAAAAGGAAAAACATCAAAATTAACATTCTTCAGAAAAGATCCCAATGCCTGTCTTGAAGAGGTGGTGCTGGGTGATTTTAAGATTCGCAGACAATTGCCCTTGAATCAAAAAGTAACAATCGAACTTACTCCCCAACAAACTGGAGAGTTTAAATATTCTTGCGGTATGGGTATGTATCACGGCAAGATAATAGTTCGATAAAATCTCACTATAAATTGTAACTGATTAAAATATGACACAAATTAAAAAAACTTTTCCAATTAAAGGAATGCACTGCGCATCGTGTGTTCTGGTACTAGAGAAATCTCTAAAAGAAGTGGTCGGTGTTTCATCTGCTAATGTCAATCTAGCGACAGAGAAAGCAACTGTGGAATATGACTCCGAAAAAGTATCTGATAAAGAATTGGAATCAGCCGTAGCCAATGTAGGATACAAAGCTCTTATTCAAGAAGAGATGCAAAGCGAAGATAAAGAAAAAGCAAGAAAGCTGGCAGAACTTTCAGCTTTAAAAATAAAGGTTGTCTGGAGTTTAGTATTCGGCGGATTAGTATTATGGGGCAGTTTCCCGGGTTTAAGAGATTTTTCGCCAAAAATATTACAAAATTTTTGGTTCCAGCTTATTCTAGCTACACCCGTTCAGTTCTGGGCCGGTTGGGAATTTTATCGAGGAACTATAACTTCCCTTAGGCATCGGACAGCTAATATGGACACCCTTGTAGCTATCGGTACTACAGTTGCTTATTTTTATTCGGCATTTGTAACAGCACTCCCTAGGTTTGTTGAAAGTATTAATGTTGAAGCTATGCCATATTTTGATGTCGCTACTATCGTCATCGGATTAATATTACTCGGCCGTTATTTTGAAGCGAAAGCAAAAGCGGGAACATCGGAAGCTATACAAAAACTTATAGGTTTGCAGGCAAAAACAGCCCGCGTTATCCGTGACGGTAAAGAGGCGGATATTCCGATGGGTGAGGTCGTTATAGGCGATACTATTAGGGTTCGGCCGGGAGATAAAATTCCTGTTGACGGTATTATTATTGAGGGAGAGTCTTCAGTAGATGAGTCAATGGTCACGGGAGAAAGTATTCCTGTTGATAAAACTACCGGCGATTCAGTAATAGGCGCATCGATTAATACAAATGGAACTTTTATATTCAAGGCGACGCGCGTCGGTTCTGAAACCATGCTTGCTCAAATCATAAAGCTTGTCCAAGAAGCTCAAGGCAGTAAGGCTCCAATTCAGCGTCTAGCTGATTTGGTATCTTCTTATTTTGTTCCGGTTGTTATCATGCTAGCTATAGGTACTTTTGTCCTCTGGTATACTGTCGGTCCTAATCCAGCTTTACTGTTTGCTTTATTGAATACTGTTGCTGTTTTGATTATTGCTTGCCCCTGCGCAATGGGACTTGCTACGCCAACAGCTATAATGGTGGGAACTGGAAAAGGTGCGGAACACGGAATACTTATAAAAGACGCTGAGAGCCTAGAAATCGCTCACAAAATAAAAACCATTATTTTCGATAAAACTGGGACACTTACTGAAGGTAAGCCGAAAGTTACGGATGTTATAGCTTATAGCGGATTCACGGAACAGGATATTCTACGCTATGAAGCAAGTCTAGAAGTTGGTTCAAGCCATCCGCTGGCAAAAGCTATTATTACCGAGACTGAATTACGGAAGGCGCTTCCGCTTGAACCTATTGAAAAATTCCAGTCCGTTCCCGGACACGGAATCAGGGCTCTGATACAGGGCAAACATGTTTTAGCTGGAAAAGAAAAGTTAATTTCAGATAACAACATTGCGACAGATATCGGCAGATTAGATATTGATCGCCTCGCTGGTGAAGGAAAGACATTAAGTTTACTGGCAGTGGATGGTAAGCTTGCCGGAATTATTGCTGCAGCAGATACGGTTAAACCCTCAGCAAAAAAAGCTATCGATAATCTTAAAAAACTTGGCATAGAAGTGGTTATGCTCACCGGCGATAACCAGCGTACAGGCAATGCAATAGCTCAACAAGTAGGAATATCACGGATATTAGCAGAGGTTTTACCTGATGAGAAAGAGGCTGAAGTCAGAAAAATCCAAGCTGAAGGCAAAATAGTAGCAATGGTCGGAGATGGAATAAATGATGCTCCCGCACTTGCGGCCGCTGATGTAGGTATAGCAATGGGAAATGGTACGGATGTGGCAATAGAAGCGGCAGATATTACGCTAATGAATAAAGATTTGCAGTCAGTAGTTGCCGCTATTATTCTTTCTAAAAAAACTATGCGTACAATTAAACAAAATTTATTCTGGGCTTTTGCCTATAATATTATCCTGATTCCGGTAGCGATGGGGGCTCTTTATCCTTTCTGGGGAATATCACTTAATCCCATCTTTGCTTCGGTAGCAATGGCGACCAGCTCAATCTCGGTTGTTTCAAATTCACTTTTACTCAAGCGTAAACATATAATTTAAAGGTTTGTTGCTAAATCTATCTTTATTTAATAAATCCGTCCCGTCTAGGCGAGACGAATTTATTTCCCAATCCTTGCTAAATATGTTATAGTATTACGTCATGTCAGGTAGTAGATTTTCCGACTACGGTCTGACTGTTTTTAATTAAATCGGAAAATTCACTACCTGATATGTCGCAAGGTGAATCCATAATTAGATTTGAGAAAGCCTCATTTGAATACAAGCATAATAAACTCCTTATCGAAGAGGTAGATTTTTCGTTGCGTCGAGGTTCTAAGACAACCATTATGGGACAAAATGGAGCCGGCAAAAGCACTATATTTAAACTAATTACCCGAGACTTAAAGCCCACATCAGGCAGTGTTCATATTGCACCCCAGCTTACAATTGCAGTTTCACGCCAAGTAATCCCCCGCGATCAACTCGACATGACTGTACGCGATTTTTTCCAGTCATGTTTTACCGATAAAGTATATAATATTGACCCCCGTATCGATGAGGTGCTTGAGATAGTTAATTTGCATGCAACCCACGAGCGCAGCGAGAGGAGCCAGCAACCGGGCGAAGCCGAGCAGTGGCCGTATGGCCGTCGTCGTATGACCGCAACCCACGACCGTATTATCCGTTCATTCTCCGGAGGTCAGCAAGCACGCCTACTATTAGCATCTGCATTAATTCAGGATTCAGATGTTCTGCTTCTCGATGAACCAACTAACAACTTGGACAAGGCCGGCATAACTCATTTAAGACAGTTTCTTATCGACTACAAAAAAACCTGCATAGTCATCTCTCATGATTCAGAATTTTTAAATGCCTTTACCCAAGGCGTGCTTTATCTTGATGTACACACCCGTAAAGTCGAGCAATATGTCGGCAATTATTTTGATGTAGTAAAACAGATAACTGCACGAATAGAAAAAGAAAACAGTATGAATGCTCGGCTGGCTAAAATAGCAATAGAAAAAAAGGAGAAAGCAAATTTCTTCGCCATGAAAGGCGGACGTTTACGATTACTTGCTAAACGAATGCGCGAAGATGCCGAAGAGATGGAGGAAGCTCAAGTTGATGTACGAAAAGAAGATAAGGCTATCCGAAAATTCACCATTCCAGTTCAACCCGATTTAATAGGAGAAATCGTCAATATCTCCTCTTTTTCCATTAGAAAAAATGGCAAATCCGTAACCAAAAAAGCTGAAATATCGCTAAAGAAAAATAATCATCTATTTTTATCAGGTCCCAACGGCATCGGCAAGAGTACATTGCTGGAAGCCCTTGCTGATAGGACCGCCAAGGGAGCTAAAATCACATCGGGAATTAAAATCGGTTATTACCGTCAAGATTTTTCGACTCTTAATTTTGAAGACACGGTATATAATTCTTTGGCTTCAGTAATTGTTGGAGATGTTGATGAGCAATCCTTACGCTCAGTCGTTGCGGGATTTTTAATAACCTCTGACATAATTAATTCTAAAATCGGCAGCTTATCGGAAGGACAAAAAGGTCTTGTTGCGTTTGCTCAACTTGTCCTTCAAAAGCCCGGTCTTCTGATTCTGGACGAACCGACTAATCACATAAATTTCCGCCATCTGCCTGTAATTGCCGCTGCTCTCGACAGCTATCAAGGTGCAATGATTTTAGTCAGTCATGTTCCCGAATTTGTTAGCCAGATTCGGATTGACGAGACACTCGATTTAGAGATGGCATAATTCCCAAAACAAAATCCCCTGCAATAGCAGAGGATTATTTTTTTATTCTAGCAAATATGCCTTGGGTATTTGACCACTTCTTCCAAAAGGTCTTCGTTAGAATAGCGGTTTCGATTTATCTTTTTCCAACCAGAATCCTCGTTTAAACCAGTTTCGGAATTCAACGGACAAACAGACCGGACTGCAAGAAGATGCGGGTAAATTTTTTGTGTTTCTTGATCGCGGCGAGTATACCAAATTATCTGACAATTCCTTATCTTATCAGCTGGCTCTTCCGAACTATCCAAACGGATAAAATCGTCGTTGCCTAAATCTTCAAACTCCAACTGAATGGCACGCATCACGTGTCCGTGGCAAACTGCAATTATCCTTTTATCAAAACATTCTCTTGCCCAGTGCGATATCATCGTGGTCTTCAATCGCATGCACAAAAGAGCGATAGATTCACCTCCGCCGGCAGGATAAGAAAGAAAGGGATTGTTTTCAAATTGCTTTTGCTCAAGAGCAAAAAGACGATTTTTTTCGTCATCTGGACAATTATCCATTAAGGCCATATCCCTTTCGCGAAGATGAAATTCTACTCTCCAACATGCACTAGGCAGATTGAGATGACCGGCAGTTTCTTTGGCTCGGATATAATCAGAAACATAGCACCTATCCAGTGGCATAGGCACATTAGTTCTTAGCCATTCCCCTGCCGCCTTAGCTTGTCTTATCCCCTTATCAGTAAGACGAAACTCACGGCTGTGTTTATCTAAAAATTCGGGAGTAAAAAATTTATCATCTCCCTTGCGACTGGCTTTATTGGCCTTATTACCCTCTGATTGACCATGCCTGACAAGAATAATATCGATTGGTAGCATAAGACTCCTTTTTGTGAAGAACTGTATTGTTTATTCTATTGCAAGAGCTCTAAAACCGCAAGTTCTAGGGGTAGCTGAGGGATTGGAGAAGATTTCATACCCTCTTTGGCTAAAACAAATGCATTCAACATGCGAATTAACTGTTGTTGAGTGAGAGCACCTGAATATGTAGATATAAGCTTTATATCATTATCAAACAGCTCTTCTCCAACAGAAATAAGAACGGCAGGGTCAACAGTATGTATCAAAATTTTTCTTAAATACTCAACAAAACCGGCAGTAAAATGTTCAGTATCAATACCGCCGGAATATATCCTGGCGATAAAATCTATAGCCTTATTTTTGTCGTTGACAACTAAGTAACTCAAAAGTTCTGAATAATAATTAGCGGGAATCAATCCGAGAGTGGCATAAACATCATCAGAAGATATTTCCTTTTTATTATCATTGGAAGCAAACACTTTTGAAAGTGCTACCTCTGCATCCCGTAAAGCCCCGTCAGAAGATGTAGCAATTGCAGTAAGTCCTTCAGTATCTATCTCAATATGCTCTGCTTTTGACATTTGCTTCAATTTACCAAAAATTTGGCGAGGAGTGAGTCGTTTGAAATCAAACCTCTGAACACGCGAGAGAACAGTTGCTAATATTTTATGCGGTTCCGTTGTAGCCAAAATAAAGACAACCCCTGTCGGAGGCTCCTCCAACACCTTCAATAAGGCGTTAAAAGCGTCTTTGGTAAGCATATGGACCTCATCAATGATAAAAACCTTATACTTCCCTCCAGGAGCCGAAACAAGGGCCGATTCCTTAAGACTACGAATATCGTCAATGCCACGATTGGAAGCGGCGTCAATTTCTATAAGATCCAGTGAACGGTTTTCATTAATCGCCAGACAGAAAGAACATACATTATCGCAATCGCCATCCTTGCCTCTTTTTTCACAGTTTAGGGACTTGGCTAAAAGTCTGGCCAATGTAGTTTTTCCAGTACCGCGAGGTCCGGTAAATAAATAAGCATGGCCTATTCGGCCAGTAGTTAATGCTCCCTGGAGCGTTTTAATAACATGTTCCTGCCCTACAACTTCGGAAAAAGTTGCGGGTCTATATTTTCTATAGAGCAATTGATTAATTGCGAATTTCGAATTGCGAATTTATAAATAATCCATAATCCATAATCCGTAATTTTATAGTTCAGGCTTTTTAAATACAACTAACCTAATACCGATAAAACTAAATATAAGAGCCACCGCAGAACCCGCTACCCCTCCAATATTAGCCCAACTCTCTGGACTTATGTCAAACAATGGATCGGTAAAATTAACAACAAAAGAAGCCACCCCCACATTGACCAGACCGGCAAGAACGGTAACAACAACAAATTTGAAAAATTGACCGGCTACATCTGAATCTCCAGCAGAAAAGACCCAATATTTATTCCACCAATAACTATGTAAAACACTGATAATAAATGCAATCGAAATAAAAATCGAGTACCAAATTCCCGCGGCAATGCCGGTTTTCCAGATAAATAAATCTAGAATCGCCAGATAGACGACAAAATTAGTAAAACCTATGGCAGAAAATCTGCCGAACTGATTGAAAAATGTCATCCATTGGCCTAAAAAATATCCTAAATTAACGCCTAATATCCACAAAACCGGAACCAAAACCATCATCCAAGCTGAGGATATATCAATATTCCAAGAGACCAAACTGAATAATTTATTAAAAACAGATACTTCAAGAAACTCAAATACTCTCCAAACTATAAAACCAGTATAAAAACCGGTGGTAACCGAGATTACAAAATCTTTCTTGGTAAATTTCTTTATAAATTCCATACTGTTATTTGATTACCGATGCCACCCTATCTTGAATCTCCTTCTCAATCTCATCTCTGGGTCGTCCGTACTTAAAACGCGACATCTGCTTAACACCCTCGCCAATTTCTGAAGATCCGGCTCCAAAAACTCCAGTAGTATCAAGCTTTATATTAAATGGACGGCTAGTCTGACCATTTATTAATAAGTTAACATAGGCATTTAAATTGTCTATGTTCATAAGGTCTTGAGGGCTAAATACAGGTTCAAATTTATTTTTCATAAATTCAGAATCATCCGGCCCAATTCTGAAAGCCACAATCGAACCGACATTGCCGAACACCGCATCACGAGTACCTTCTTTGAGTTGTTTTATAAATTGGTGAGCCAGTATTAAATCAAGGTGATATTTACGGGCTTCTGAAAGAATAATTCCAATGCTGTCGGTAGTAAAATTCTGAAACTCATCAATATACAGATAGAAATCCTTACGCATCTTCTCATCAGCAATATCAACCCTTGAAAGAGCGGCCATAAGAAGTTTGCCAACAATGACCATACCAAGAAGATTAGCATTCAAATCACCTATTCTACCCTTGGATAAATTAATAACCAGTATCTTCTGATTATCCATAACTTCACGGAAATTGAATGCGCTTTTTTTCTGATTAATAACAGGCCTTAGAAATTCGTTAAAAACGAAAGCAGTTACCTTCGACGAGATATAAGGGGCCATATTAGCAAGACTAGCCTCACCGCCGGCTTTTTCCGCTTCCAATTGCCAGAATTCTTTAACCAAAGGATTTGTTTCCCTGGAAAGTTTATCAGCCCGATATTGCGAATTGACCATTACCCGCGATATATCGGCAAGAGTCGGAATCTCATGTTCATAATCATCCAATAAAAGTAGCGCCGCATTCTTAAAATATTTTTCAAACATCGGTCCACCGGTTGTTTTCAAATCATACAGCTTATCAAAAATTCCAAATAACTCATCGATGACGCGGGTTTTCTGTTCAGGATGTTTTGGATCAATCTCCAACATGTTCAACCCCATTGGACGCTCAATGTCGCCGGGATCAAAATAAATAACATCTTCAATTCTATTTTTAGGGATAATGGAAAGAACAAATTCAGCAAACTCACCATGGGGATCAATCAGGCAGATTCCCTTACCATTCTCAATATCCTGTCTCAGCATAGATTTCATTAAGGTCGTTTTACCAGTACCGGTCTGTCCAATTGTATAGAGATGTCGGCTACGATCAGCATCGAGCATCCTAACCAATCTCTCTTCTCCGCGATATATATTTTTGCCAAGGATAATGCCTTCTTGCGGTAAATTCGGCGGTGGTTCGGCTGGTTTGGATTTAAGAAATTTGATTTTAGGTGTTAATGTCGTTGAGAGAGGAAAATGATAAAGACTGGTAATTTCTTCGCTTGAAAGGACCGAAGACTGAGAATTAGTAAACAGTCGAAAAGAAAAATTGAACAAAAATCGATTAAGGAACCTAGATGACTTAACTTTAGAAACCTGAAAACTATTCATTTCATGGGCAGAAAATTGAACCAAAGACTCGCTCAAATCCTGTAAAATCTGCTCAGCCCTTGGCTGATCAAGAGCTGAAACAACGAGCCTGACGTTAGTATCAAATAATTGCTTAGTCGCCTTAGACTGCATTGCTTTTATTATTTCTCCTTCGAAAGGAGTGACTACCCGCGCTACCTGCGGTTTTTCCGCTTCTTTTGCCTCACTCTCCTTAGTTGGTGGTTTTTTAACCCGCTCAAGAGATTTTTTAAAGTCAAAACCAGACTGCATTTCTTTGGCGATTTTTTGAGCCGTAATCCTCAAATCATCGCGATGAGTTGGCCGAATAAGTATCTGTATCGCCGCTCCCTCACCCTCTCTCTCAAGCTTAGATAATGAATTAGCTATTTGTCCCAGAGGATCGGTCTCCAGATTCTGATAAGTTTTTATCGGTAAAATCTGATTATCTTTTAATTTTGCGTAAGCCGCCAAAGACACCCCTCGAGGATTGAAAATATTATAATCTTTAGTTTTCTCTATTTCGGCAGTTGGAAAAATTCCATGAAGTTGCTTCTTAAAAATCTGATCGTAGCTTTTCGGAACCGCGATATAGAAATGTATCTCCTCGCCGATGTGATGAACGGCCATTTCAAGAGAAATATAAGGTTCGCCATAGATAAATTTATTCCATCCCTTAGAATGAACACTCGAAAAAGAAGAGTAAAGATGTTCCATCAAAGATATGAGCTCCTTTTCCGGGCGTGGTTGCTGTCCTACAGGAGTAGATGATTCTCTGGGAAGAGTGATTAAAAAAAGCGACATATTGAGCGCGCGAGAAATGCTTCCCTTGGTTCTTATGGCATCAAACAAAGCTAAACCAGTAATAAAAATAACAGCTACAGCAATCAGGTAAACTATAAATAAAATATTCATCCCGTTAGAGATAGTGCAAGCACTTACTACCACCGCGTGGTGAAAGAAATCACTGCATTACCTTAACTTATGACTTTCCATACAAACCCGTTAGGGTATCTCTAACGGGATTCCTTAATCAACTTTGTCTATTTTTTTGCGTTCTACTAGCTGGTCATAAAGCTCGTCTACAAGAATATCATGAAAAGCATCGATAAGAGCGGCATTGCCGGATTTAGCCGCTTCTCTTATACCCTCTTCTAGATTACTGGAAAATACTAAATCAATTATAGTTTGGATTTTGTCCTTCAATTCCTGGGATAGATAACTAGGGGGTTCAGTAATTACATGGGTTTGATCTGGAGGAACGGTTACTTGTGGTTGAGAACCTGTCTGTTGATTAGACGGAGAATAATCCGGTACATGCTCCTTTATTTTCTCACCAATAATTCCATGGAGAATATCTTTTTCCGATTTATCCTGCTCCAAAGCCGCCTTCTTGGATTCAAGCTGTTTTTCTAATTCCGCTATATCCCGTTCAATTGTTGATGGTGTTTCTAGCATAATAATTCATTATATCATAAAATGGGATTAGAATAACACATATATGCACCTCACAAGAAAAAGAAAAGAATGCCTCATATTGTTTTTAATCTTAACCGTTGCGGTCTTTTTTCGTTTCTATCAACTTGATTTGATTCCCCCAGGACTATGGCCAGATGAAGCCGCTAATGGCGTTGATGCTTTAAAAGCACTTGATTCAACTAACTTTTCCGCCGAAGGCGGACCAGCCTTTGGCTGGAAAATCTTCTACCCAGCTAACAACGGACGAGAGGGCTTGTTTATAAATATGCAAGCAGTCTCGATATGGTTATTCGGCGCTACTCCTTTTGCCTTGAGGGTGGTATCGGCCATTATCGGCACTCTAACAGTTTTAGGACTTTATCTGTTAGCCAAGCAATTGTTCGATAGAAAGATAGCATCAGTTGCCGCTTTTTTTATGGCCATATCTTTCTGGCATGTTAATTTTTCAAGAATCGGTTTTCGGGCCATAATGTTGCCATTTATCCTGGTCTTTGCTTTTTATTTTCTCTGGCGAGGACTTCGCAACGGCAAACTAGGAGAATTTTTCGTGGCCGGTATTTTAGGCGGATTGGGATTTTATACTTATTTTTCCTATCGCATTGTTCCGCTAATAGCCATAATTCTTTTCTTAAGCTACTGGTATTATTTAAAAAAGGATTTTTCTCATGCAAAATATGAATATGCTCGGAATCAGCTCTTGCGCGGATTTGCTCTGCTAACTCTAACGGTCATCGTAATCGCTATGCCCCTAGGCCTTTATTTCTATGGCCATCCGCAGGATTTCCTAAAGCGCGAAGGCCGACCAATATCTGTATTTTCCCAAGAACAACCGCTTAAAGAACTCGCCCTTAGTACAATAAAAACTCTGGCTATGTTTAATTTTGGCGGCGACTATAACCAACGACACAATATCCCAGGATCATTACAACTTGTATTACCGATAGGGCTTCTATTTGCAGTCGGGTTTCTTAAAGAGCTCGCCCACTGGTTATCACGAAAGCATGGCCATTTTTCTCCGACTCATACTTTCATGTTCAGCTGGTTTTTCATAATGCTTATCCCGGGTTTTCTTTCAACCGAAGCGCCTCACGCCTTAAGAACAATCGGAGTTATACCAATAGTCATGATATTTTCAGCTCAAGGATTCTGGTGGCTAATTAATAATCTAACCAGACTACATCATATCACCGACCCCCATGCGCAATTTGATGTAAAAACCCACCGTCACGAAGCCAGTCTTCTTATAGGCATTACTATTGTTGTATCCCTAACTTCACTTGGATTTTTAGAATTTTCCAGATATTTTCAAAGTTGGGGTCGGGATTTATCAACTAAAAACTCCTTCGCTCAAAACTACATTGATATATCTAATTACCTCAATCAATCCGATTCCAAAATCATTAAATATGTCCTGGTAAATGAGGGGGATGTTATGGTTGATAATGTTCCGAATAATGCCCAAACAATAAAATACCTGACCCAAAGCCATAGCGATATCAGCTCTAAACAAAAAAATATATATTATCTAAGAACCGACCAATTAGCTTCACAAAAACTTCCTCCGCATTATATACTTATCCCGATAAGCCGTGATATTGGTTCGAAAAATGATCTTATACATAACTACGGTTTAAAATTAACTTCATATGGAACATTCGTCGTCTTCAGTAAATAAAAATTTAATTAAATTAGCCGCCGTCATACGACGACTGCTCGGCTTACGCGCGGTTGCGGTAATAATCGTAGCCACCTCACTTATATTAATGATGGCTAGTTTATGGAATGACTCACCGATAGTTGATGAGATACCTCACATCGGCTCCGGATATTCTTATATCGAAGCTGGCGATTTCCGCCTTAATCCTGAGCACCCTCCGCTTGTAAAAGATTTAGCAGGCATATCTCTTAAAATTTTGGGTATTAAAAATCAACCTGCATTTGAAAGCAGATTCTGGCAGGAAGATATTAATGGTCAATGGGAATTCGGAAGAAAATTAATATATGGCTCAGATAACGACGCTAATATTCTGGTACGATTCGCTAAAATTCCAGAACTTATCTTTTTTCTTCTCTCGGCGATAATTATTTTCGTGTGGACCCGCAAGCTCTACGGATATTTAACTGCCCTAACGGCTATTTTTCTTTTTTCCTTCTCGACTACAGTAATGGCTCATTCACGTTTTGTGACTACCGACGTTCCGGCATTATTTGGCATACTATTAGGAACTTTTTTCTTTATTAAATATTTAAAAAATTCTTCCCATAAGAACCTCGTTATTGCGGGCTTAGCATTAGGCATAGCCGAATTGACTAAATTTTCAGTATTTCTTCTGGTGCCGTTCTTTTTAGTGTTAGCGGTTATTTACGCTTTCTTTCATCTCCCATCCGCCAGCTGGCGCACTAAACTCCTTAATACTTTATACTTAATACTTAATACTATCCTGATTGTCGCTATCGGCTACATCTTCGTTGTCTGGCCGATATACGGTTTGCACACCCGTAATTATCCTCCCGAGAGACAGAAAGTAGACACCACTTATGATTTAGGCAGTTATGGTCGCAGAACCTTACCCAACATAATGATTTGGATGTCTGATAAGCCATTTATACGAGGTTTATCTCAATATGGAACGGGACTTTTGATGGTTACCCAGAGAAGCATCGGAGGAAACGATACTTACTTCTTAGGTAAAGTCAGCAAAAATGCCTGGAAAAAATATTTTCCAATTGTGTATTTCCTAAAAGAACCTCTGCCTTTTTGGGGTATGCTCATCTTGATTTGGCTATATTGGTCAGTAAAAATAAGGTTTGAAAAAAATATCTTAAAACAATGTTGGCGTCATTGTGTCGACCTTATAAAAAATCATTTTACCGAAGTAGCAATGCTTTTATGGCTAGCTTTTTATTGGTACGCCAGCATTACAGCTAATTTAAATATCGGAGTTAGGCACTTAATGCCTACTTATGGGTTTGTTTTCATCTTATTGGCCGGTCAAATTAGTAAAATATATGGCAAAATATTTAATAAAAAACACCTTATCACTTACTGCCTACTACTTGCTACCCTCTTTAGCTGGTATTTATATGAAAATATTTCGATTTACCCGTATTATCTAACCTATTTCAACCAAACCGCTCTTCTTCGGCCATCTTGGATTCCAGAGAATCGGATTGGATACATTCCTGGCGGACATAATTATGTAGTCGACTCTAACATTGATTGGGGTCAGGATGCTAAACGCTTAGCTGAATGGGTTGAAAAAAATGATATTCCCAAAATACATCTAGACTATTTTGGCTGGGCTGATGCTGGATATTATTTGGGAAATAAATATGTCTGGCTGACAAGAACTCAATACAATAGTCCCGTCGAATTTCTAAAAGATGAACCGCAAGGCGGATATATCGCCGTCTCAGCATCCTTCTTTATGGGAGCACAGCAATATCCAGATACAGGCTATATTTGGCTTAATAACTACAAACCTATCGCCGTCATCGGCAACTCAATATTCGTTTGGTACATTCCTCCGGTAGAATAGCGACACACCCCCTCTCTGTATTTGAAATCTGCGTGGGCCTTTCTTATTTTTTATCCAGCTCACCTCACTAGCAAACCCACTCAGGGATAATCTAATTTCATCAGGATTCCTCATGAAATACTCATATAAATAACTTCTCATGTTCTCTGACCAATTAGGGAGACCCGACCTGGCCATGCGCCCGATCTTTTAAGAAAAGATCGCGGACGTTCCAGGATCACCCTAATTGGTTCCCAGGAACATTTCAAAGTTATTTATTGAGTATTAGTCATTCGTGCATATTGATGAAATTAGATTATCCCTTCGTTGGGTTTACTTTATGCGAGAGAATCCTTTCCGCATTATTTTTTTAAATATTATTTTTTATTCAAATCTCGCCTCGGCTATCTGCCTTTCGGGACCATGGAGTCGCCGGATTGATTGGCTTGTCAAAGGTCATTCCTTGACAAAATCCGGCGACGGTCGAGTGAGTCCCGTCGCTGGAACGGGACGAACGTGTCCCGAAAGGCAGGAGACGAGAGTGAGATTTGAATTAATAAAAGTATGCTGAAGATAACTAATCCCTTAAGTAATTTTTTGTAATTTAATAGCCCCCGCTCTCTCGAGTCGGGGGACAATATGATTTGTGGCCGAACCGCGATACGCGGTCCGGCCACATGATGGTTGTGAATCCCCCGTCGTGTTTTGGGGAACCCGGAGTTATCCATCATTCTCCGGACTGGTTTGACTGGACGATGAGCGGGGCGACCCGGACACTAGCGCGTGCCACGCCCATCGGGGGCTACAATGGCGATGTGGTTTTAGCTCTTATTGCTGGCCTCGTCAGCACCACACCGCCCGAGGCTCTGTGAGCGACTCGGGCCCGAGCCGCGACTACGGCCCACCCTTAATCATCGAGGGTAGGCATCGTCGGCGAAAGGAATGCACCGATTCCAGAGGGGATTCGCGCCCTCAAGTCTATGCCCCTTCCTCCCGCCAACATTTTTGGTCTGTGAGACTTAGGTCCCACTAGGGTGTAAGACGCCTCCTTTCGGTTTCCTGGCGTACCATATCCCACAGACCAGCTTTCAAGGGTTATTCACCCTAATCAATAACTTCAAATTTTTACTTAAAATCATTAATTAGGGTGAAAGCTTCTTTTATAAGGGCTCGAAACAGCTAGCAAACAAGAAACTTACCTACGTAGAGTAGCGATCCTCTTCCCATACATATCCTATCTTCAAGGCCTAAATATATCTTACTTGAATGCCTAGATTTGGATATTAAGGGTGTGTAGGGAAATCCCAATTTCTACTGCAATCGCATAATTTCGGATATAAAATCATCATATCTCGTCTGAATAGTGTAAAACTATTCTTCCTTAATCTGCTGATTTTTTATCTCGAAATTCTGCAATTTCGTTACGAAAGCGGATTTTCCTACACACCCTACCTGAGTGTTTACTAGCTTTTTCGAGCCCCCTATCGAGCTTAGCTCGATTTAGGACTCGCTTATGTAAAGAACTTACTGTATCTTAATACTATCATATCTGAATAATAAAGTCATAGGTCAAAAACCCTCATTTTAAGCCATTAATTTGACCTCCGGTTCTAGATCAACTCCAAATTTAGATTTAACTGATTTTTGAATAAGCTTTGAGAGCTTGATTATATCCGATGCTTTACCGCCTTTATAGTTAACTAAAACCATAGCGTGCTTTTCGGAAACCCCGACACTTCCCAACCTCCTCCCCCTCCAACCCGCTTTCTCTACTAGTTGACCAGCAAATAGTTTAATTTGATTCACGCCAATTTCCCTGCCTTTTATATCAGGGTATTTATTTGATACTTTTTTAAATTGTGCCAACGATATAACTGGATTCTTAAAAAATGAACCTGCTGTTCCAATAGACTTGTTCGGATACACAAGCTTAGATCTACGTATTTTTATAACGGCTTTTCTTATTTCTTTTAAAGTCGGGTTCTTATCTCCAAAATATTTTATTAGATCAGGATATTTTAGATTGGGTTCATGATTTTTTGATAATCTTAAATTAGCCCCAAGAATAATATATTTTGAGCCTCTAGGTTGTTGAAATATACTATCACGATAATCGAAAAGGCACTCTTTATTTGAAAGTTTTTTAATAACCTGCGAATTTGTATCAAAAACCTCAACTGAATCAAGTCTATCTTTTAACTCCGCTCCATAAGCTCCGATATTCTGATATACAGCTCCGCCAATTGTACCAGGGATTAAAGATAAATTCTCTATTCCGCCAAGACCCTTAGAAACTGCTTTCGCAACAACTCCGTCCCACTTCTCCCCCGCTCCAACAGTAATTAAATCGCCCTTAAACTTAATTCCCCCGATATTTATCTTTAGAACCAAACCATCGATACCATTATCAGCTAATAATACATTATTTCCACCGCCCAATATAAAAATCTTAAGTTTATTACTTTTCGCAAAGTCCACCGCTTCCCTGAGCTCTTTCACGCTTCCAACTTCCACAAAAAACTTAGCCGGTCCGCCGACATGGAAAGTAGTGTATTTCGCCAATTTTACGTTTTTTCTGATTTTCATATCATAAATTCTCTCCCGTAAGACCCTTTCCTCATCATTTTCTCTGCCTATGCTCCGGGATAGACAAACTCATCGTTCAGGGACTATACCCAGACTCGGACCACATTCGGTTTCTTCCTGCGGAAACCGAATCTTAAGTACTCGGAAAAATTGTTCTCGTCAGAACGAGAAACCAAGCCAATTTTTCCTGCGTATTTCCTCCCTAGGGTATAGCCCCTTCACTTCCATCATCGCAACGGTTTCGAAAATAATTAGGAAAGGGTCTCTCGTCCTTAGACTATATCAAAAATCTAAAATTTATCGAGAAAATGGGAAAAGGTTGACTTTACAGTACTTTTACTATATAATAATTATATGGTCTACGCAACTTAATCCTAGAGGAGGTGTTCGGATGGGAAATAGGCGACTTTATGAAAAGAGAAGTTTCCTTGTAAAAGAGGTCATCGCATCAACTAGTGAGGTTTGGCATCTGGTTGGTATTTTTACAGAGGGTTCTGTCCGAACACAGAATCCAAAAGAATACCGCATTCGAGTCGAACCGGACTCAAGGTGGTATGGTATCCGTGAAATATCATTCCATACTGATCGGGTTTATGAATGCGAGAGCATACATCGAGCAACCCGCAGACATATCTACGGTTCAGGGAAGTGGTACATCTCCCCCTATCGTCAACCCGGTAGTCGCTGGTGGAATTTTGCTGGAACGTTCAAGTTCGTTCAGTTCGAGGTGGTGTGTACGGAATAATCCGTACACACCATTTTTTATACATTTTTTTAAAAAGATTATTAGATCTGTTAAATCTATGGCCCCCTTTTCATTTTTTATCCTTTGAGCCGAGCTACTATAAACAAGGGAGATCTCGTATCCTCGTATAGTGCAAGGTCTTTTGTTTAGTAAGATATTAGATCTGCTAAATCCGCATAGCTCTTCTTATTTTGAATCCTTTGAGCCGAATCTCTACAAATACAAAATATTTATGCTATTTTGCCGGGACCCGATGGGGGTGGTCAGGCTCGGTCCTGAGCTTAACGAAGGATCCGCATGACCTGACTGGGGGAAACCCCCAGCGGTCGGACCTTGCCTGCCGACAGGCAGGTAAAATTAATAAATATTTTTGTATTTGTTGATGAGGCGACTGGATTAAAAATAAGAAGAGCGAGAGCGGATTTAACGATAGTACGCTCTTCCTTCGACTTTTAAATCTATATATTGAGGACTAAAACCTTCGCCTTTTTCTTTCAATAGTATTCTCAAAATATTTACTTGGTCTTTGATACTCGACTCCATATTCAAAATTAAATAATAACCATGAGTAGTATATGCTCTAAATTCACCGATAGAGTCAGCCGGTATTTCTATTCTATTTATTTTTATACTAATATTCTCTAAAGCGCTGATTAATTCTTTTATTCCCGCTAACAGCTGAACATCAACTTTTGTTGAGTTGTCGGATTTTCTTAAATCCTCTACGTTCAATAATAAAGAGCCTGATGACCTAAGAGCCTTCCCCCATAAGACACCTTCATCATCAAAATAATAACAATTCTGACCCAGGCACCAAGTTCCTAGGGCAACTCTCTCCGTTAAATTTACAATTATTTCATGGGGCAATTCCTTAATAATCTCTACTTCCTTAATCGCTGGAAATTGGGCTAGAATAGATTCTTTGGCCATATCTGAATCAAAGAAAATAACATTTTCCTGGAACCTTATTCTTAATATCGGCAGGACATTCTTTTCAATCATTGTTTTGATTGTCGGGGAAACTTGGTCTTCAGTCACGCTTTTCAAACCATTGATAGATATGGAATTAATATCCAACCAGCCTGAATAAAATAAAGCATAGCCGGAAATTCCTCCAAGCATAGCTCCACAGAATATCGCTATCGATATGCGGATAAAAAAACGACGCCACTTTTCTCGCGCCAGATTATCGGAATAAGAATTGTTAGGCTGATAGGCTCTATTGACCATGCTTATCCCTTTTTAATTTCTTTTAATCCGCCCATACCGGGTAGTAGAATTTCCAGTTGCGATTCTACCCCAGAATCGCTTTTATTATTTTCTGGAAATTTCACTACCTGGCATGTATCTTTGTAGAACTTTTGGAATCATAATAGACCCTTTTTCGGTTTGGTAATTTTCTAATATGGCAATCAGTGTACGACCGGCAAACGCAGTTGCATCATTCATATGGACAAACTCGGACTTATTATTCCGCTTAAATTTAATCGCAAGCCTTCTGGATTGAAAATCAGTCATCAAGTCGGAAGTATGGGTTTCGCGATATCTATTCTGACCTGGCATCCAAGTTTCAATATCAATTTGACGGGCATCCGGCGCACCCATATCACCCGTACATATTGCCACGACTTGATATGGCAGTCCTAACTCTTGAATCATGTATTCCTGAATTGCAACAATAAAATTTTGTTCTTTAGTAGAATCTTCAGGTATAGTAAAAGATTCCATCTCCAATTTATCAAATTGGTGTACTCGCAACATTCCTTTAGTGTCTTTGCCGTAAGAACCGGCTTCCCGACGGAATGCAGTCGAAAAACCCACATACCTAAGCGGTAAATTTTTTATTTCTAAAAATTCATCCATATGCATCGAACCGAGAGTATGTTCAGCACTACCTATGAGATAAAGGTCATCACTGGGAATATGGTATCTTTCTTCTTTGGGTTCAAGTCTTCCCATTTTTTGGAATACATCGGGCTTAATAAAAACAGGCGGCAGAATCGGAATGAAAGGAGTGTCGGGAACATTTAGCTTGGCTTTTTTTGCTATTTTTGAGAGCTGTTTCTTATCCGTCAGAACAGATAATGCATATTGCATCAGAGCGAATTCCATCAACGCCAGTCCGCCCTTCATATAAACAAAACGCGCTCCTGAAACTTTGGCCGCCCTTTCGGTGTCCAAAATATCCAGCTCTTGGCCAAGTTCCCAGTGTTCTTTAGGCTTAAAGGAGAATTTAGGTATTTTACCAACTTGGCGAATAACATTATTTCCTGATTCATCTAACCCAATGGGGGTGTCACTGGAAGGAATATTAGGCACTTTTAACATCAACTCATGAAACTTATTTTCAACTTCAGCTAAGCTGCCCTCTAGCTCCTTGAATCTTTCTTTTAACTTTTTTAGCTCTTCGATACTTTCCGGTGATTGCGGACTCCTGGATCTTTTATTCTGTTCCGCCTTTAATGATTCTGAAGATTCCATAATCTCCCGTCTTTTTTTGTCTATCTCTAATAATTCATCGACATCAACATGCGCCCTTTTATTCTTGACGGCTTCTTTAACAATCTCTGAATTTTCTCTAATAAATTTAATATCCAGCATAGTTATTGTTCAATTTTATTAGTACTTCCAATCTCTTGTTCAAATTGTAACATACCCTTAAACCATTTGCTTGTCTCTTCATTCATATAACCCACATTCTTACCCCTGCAGTCGTAGATTCTATTGGCAGTAAGGATGTTTTTTATAAAATCAGGGGACAGTTCTACTCCTCCCAATCTTAGCTTAGCTAATAATTTTATCAAAACTTGCTCCTGCGGCGTAGGTCCGCCTATTCTAAAACTATATTCATGATTTAATTTCATAAAATCATCTGCGATTGTATCGTCCAAATTAAGCTCTTTGAGCGCCTGACGTAAATCTTTAATGAATTCTTTGTCGCCGGACAAAAAACTATGCCAAGTGCTTATTGATTCAGGCTTCCCCCCAAACTTTAATATCGCCTGTAAGATCGAGGTAATAACAACACTTTCGTCATAAAAAAAGCCTACGGCTGGTTTTATGTCCTTATTCAAACGATGTAAATACTCCATTATTTCAAGGGCTGTATTTTGAACCACCCCTTCATTAATGGAGGAATTGAGATAGGAAGAATTTTTATATGCCCCCTGCTTATTCTTTGCTGCTGTTAAAAAAGCGTGTAAAACTTCATGAATTAGAGAGGATAAATAATAATTTTGATCTATCTCAATTTTTGTTGAACGATCTAGCTCGGTGAGTTGAACAAGCGCCATAGGAGTTATCCCTATCTCCAAATGCTCAACAGGGTTCGAATCTTTGTCATAGCCGCTAGGAATATAATCATTGTCTGTTAAAAAACCCTGAACCGTCGTCCATCCCACAGTACCACTGAATTCCCTAATATCATGCGGAGAAAAATAAATACCTGGTGCCATATTTGAATCAATTAAAGCCGCTCTTGTCTTCGGAGAATCATTAATCGCAAGAGCGGATAATAATATTGTATGCAGATTAGATCGAAAAAAGTTATGATATTGTTTTAGTAATTCTGGTCGTTCTTTCAGGTATTGAATAACTTGGTTGTTAAATCGTAAAATCACCTCTACCACTCTCTTCTGTTCCTTCGTAAAATCTTCTTCTGATTTACGCTGAGCTGATTCTAATCCTGCCATCACTAAACCCTTGGCTCTTTCAATCTCTTCTTCTTCTAAAGTGAGCATAGATTCCTCATATTTAGTAAAGTTATCTAAAAAATTTGTCTCAAATTTATTCAGCCATTCAATAAATTCCGGCTCTTCACTATTTAATTTAGTCTCAAAGGACGACAGTCCTTTTTCAGTAACACCCGTTTCGAGCATAAAATGTGGAACACCCTTATCATGCTTAGCAATCTTTAGTTGATCGGCATAACTTTCTCCTATTGGTCCGCCTAAAGTTATAAAACCGGTAAAAGCCATAAGCATCATTCTGTCTTTAAGCGCACTCCTTAATTTACGTAAAACACCCCTCTCTGGATCAGCTGGCAATTGATCTTTCTTAGTCTCCAGCATGTTTGTAGATTCTCCATTTCTCATACTATAGAAATTAAATTATCTATTCTTCATTAATGGAAAAATCTGAGTTTCCCTGACTGGTTTATCCATGAGAAAGCTGAATAATCTCTCGCTGAAACCGTGCCCTGCTGTAGGAGGCATTCCATATTCAAGCGCTTCGATAAAATCATAATCTGCCATTTGAGCTTCTTGGTCGCCCAACTTTCGCATTTTTTCCTGAATTTCAAAACGCTCTCTTTGATCAATGGGGTCGTTAAGTTCACTGTAGCCTTGTCCCACCTCTGAACCAGCAATAATAAAATGAAAACGCTCGGTAATGTCCGGGTTTTTTGAAGAAGCTTTTGCTAAAGGTGAAATTATCTTAGGTTCATTGATAAGAATTGCCGGTCCGCCAATATTTTTACGGCAATATTTCCAAAGAGAATCTATTAGACGAGCTCGGTTTTTAGTATCATAATCAACTTTCAAACTTTCCAGTTTATTTTTTATATCTTCATCGCTTGCTTTCCAAATATCAATATTAGTTTGTTTTCTAATTTCTTCTGTATAATCTATCAACGGCCAATCTGTACCTAAATTGATATCAAAACCATTTATTTTAAACTGGAGCGTCCCAAAAGTTTTTTCGGCAACATAGCGATAGCATTCCTTCAAAAACTTATACATATCCTCATAATTAGCATAGGCCCAGTATGCCTCACATTGGGTATAATCCTGCAAATGTTCGGCTGACATCCCCTCATTACGAAAAATTCTTCCAATCTCGAATGTCTTCTCAAATCCGGCAACCATCAATCGTTTCTGCCAAAGTTCTCCCGCAGAGATACGAAGATAAACATCTATATCTAATGCATCATGGTGGGTTTTAAAAGGAGTCGCGTCTGCTCCGCCGACAGTAGTTTCTAGAACCGGAGTCTCAACTTCTAAAAATCCATTCTTAACATGAAATTCTCTAACGGCATTCCAAAAGATAGCCCGTTTCTCAACGATTTGTCTTGATTCAGGATTAAAAATAAAATCAAGATACCTTTTCCTCAATCGCTCTTCTGTATCCTGCAGACCATGCCACTTTTCCGGTAAAGGCAGAAGGGCTTTTGTGAGAATTTTAAAATCTTTTACTTCGAGAGTTTTCTCTTCCTTCTTAGTTTTGAATAAAGTACCGCTTATCTCAACGAAATCGCCGATGTCAGTAAGATCCGAAAAATTAGAAAAAATTTCTTTTCCCACAATGTCTTCCTTTATAAATCCCTGGATTTTGCCACTGTCATCTCGTAGATCAAAAAATATAGCTCCGCCCATATCCCTTCGAGCCATTACTCTTCCAGCTAATGTAAGCTCTTCTTTTGATTCAGAGAATTTGTCGAAATTTTCCAGAGCCTGAGCGATTGTGTGCGTCCGCCCCGAAACAGACGGATATGGGTCAATACCGGCTTTCTTAAGCTTTTCTAATTTCTCTAATTTTGTTTTGCGAATTTCATCTAATGCCATATATAAATGATACCAAAATTAAATAAAAAATCCATTTTTAAAAAGCCTGTCTCGTCGACAGGCTTTTTAATTACTTCATCCCGCACCAAGCTTATCCGCTGACCGCCAGCAAGGCAGGAGGCGGGCTTGGTGCGGGATTCCGTTCGCTATCGCTCACTTCACCT